>Ga0334895_1000023_pt1 | contig 273975 bp, 267 predicted proteins | sample GraSluR3_MG_7_FD_207229 | JGI IMG/M metagenome (GOLD analysis project Ga0334895, IMG submission 207229) | Sludge microbial communities from methane-producing bioreactor in Wageningen University, Netherlands - Granular Sludge_31_05-R3 | ecosystem: Engineered > Bioreactor > Anaerobic >... | reverse complement strand
GATTGTTTGCTCATAATATCACCAATTATGTTATAGCAAAAAAAATAAAATAAATCAAGAGAAGGACAAAAGAAAAGCCAGTTGCTAAAGCAACCGACTTATAACGAGGCGAAGCCTCTTTGTTCTGTGCACACGGGATTTTCGTATATTTTAATTGCACTTAGCATTTGCTACATAATTATGAGCCCTGCAAATAAAACATTTAAAAAAAGTGACTACTTTATTATCAGCCTGAGCTTAATCATACCACTTGCTATAAATGTAATCTATGTATTTGGCTTATTACCTATATTTGTTGATTTAACACCGATTGCAATAAATATCGTTTTATTGAATTTTGCATTTATTGCATTTCGGCAGAATCAATATGATATTCAAATGATGACAAAATACCGAATTTTTGAAAATTTATACGAGGCGATTATTATTCTGAATGAGAAAAATAGAGTTGTTGAATACAATAAAAAGATGGAAGAAATGTTAGAAGGACATACGGATTTACATAAATATATGTACTTCGAAGAGATTTTTCCGGAACTAATGAATAAGGTTCAAAGATTCTTGCGTACAGATGCAGTGACGGAACAGGATGCAGTGAATATGCCCAAGTTAAGTAACGAAAAATACTTTATCCTAAGTATGGAAAAAATCATATTAAAGCAAGAAATTAACAGAGGCATGATTATAAAGTTTATAGATATGACGGAACATCATCAATTACTCGTAGAACTTGAAGAGAAAAATAAATTCTTAAAGGAAATTAATCGAACGCTTAATGCAAATATTTCTGTAAATAAACGTCTTATTTTAGAACAAGAACGAAATTATGTATCAAAAGAGGTCCATGATATCTTGGGGCATTCAATGACTTTGGTTATATCTTTGTTAGAAGCTTGTCGCCAAGTATATAATAAAAACAATATAGAGACAAAAGAAAAATTGACACTTGCAATGGAAATAACTCGAGATAGCTTGCTTAATTTAAGAAAATCATTGACGCGAAAACGATCTTCAAATATGAGTAATCAACAACTTATCGAAGAACTTGAAGGTCTTATTCAGGAGTTTAGGATATCAAATATTGACGTTGAATTTATTACGAATAAATATGAAACAAATTTAAAACCCCAGTGTTATGATGCAATCTATCGCATTTGTCAAGAAAGTATGACAAATGCTTTACGACATGGAAGTGCGACTAAAATTATGATTGCAGTTCGATTTTCAAAAGAAGTTACAGATATCATTATTGTTGACAATGGAAAAGGCTGTAAAAAGCTTGAAAAAGGATATGGAATACTTGGAATGGAACAAAGGGTCAGCGAAATGAATGGAACGTTTTCCTGCGGGTCACCAGATGGAGAAGGTTTCCACTTACATGTCACTATACCGGTACTCTCCTAAATAGTCACTTCAAAAAATCTAAAAATTTTTTGAAAGTGGTTGACATAATCCTAGAAGTGCGTTATATTATACTTGTAATTAGCACTCGGCTAATTAGAGTGCTAGCAATATAAGTTTTAAAGGAGGAATTCATATGTTTAGGTTAGTACCTTATGGAAGAAACCAAGGAGCAAAGAATAATGACAACTTTTTCAATCTTATGGATGACTTTTTTAGTGATGACTTCTTTAACAACGGATTAATTCCGGCAAGTGTTAATAAGTATGAATCTTTTAAGATTGATGTGAAAGACAATGACACTGAATATTTAATTGAAGCGGACTTGCCTGGAGTGAAGAAAGAAGATTTGACAGTCGACTATAAAGATAATAGACTTGTTATTCGTGTAAATAGTAATCAGGAAGTAAACGAGGAAAAAGATCATTACATTCATAGAGAGAGACGACAGTCTCAAATGGAGCGTTCCTTCTATATGAAAGACGTGAAAGCAGACGAAATTACAGCAAAATTAGAAGAAGGTGTACTTGCAATTCATGCACCAAAACTTAATGAAATCGAAAATATGCATAAAATCGAAGTACAATAAATACTAAAAAAAGAATATAGAAAAAAACTGCTTCGAAAGAAGCAGTTTTTTCTTGTTTATACACAGGAAGTATACTATAATTTAATAATATGGTATGTGTGTTAAACAATGCTATATAGATTGTTATAAAATATTGATGGAGTATTAATAAGGGGGCACAATGACAACACAAATTGAACAATTTTTAATGAAAATACAATCCGTTATCGGTGCTAAAGTTGTTATGGATCAAGATGGTAACATTGAAGAAATTCATATTGTTTCAGATTTACGCCGAAGTCCAAAGCAGATATTAAGAGATGTTGAAGCCGTTCTTTTATCACAATTTGATCAGCCTATCGACTATAAAAAAGTATCCATTGCACAAGTCAAAGGAGGTACGGTCAAAAATGAACAAGATCCTCGCATAAAGCTTAAATCCATTGAATATACAAATATGGGAAAGACCATTGATGTAACGGTAACATTAGAAAAAGGCAGCAACGAGTATACCAAAACAAAATCAGGAATAAAAACATCAGCAAATGTCATGCGTTTATCGGGAAAAGCTGTTTTAGATGCTGTTGAGGAATATTTAGGTATATATGATGTGTTTGTATTCGAAGATTGTAAAGAAATCAAACTATCAGATACATTGGTACTTGCCGTAAGTATTACATCTATTTATCATCACCGTGAAGAGTTATTCATAGGAACTGCAAAGGTTGGAACAGATGTGAATGAAGCAGTTACACGGGCAACATTAGATGCCATCAATCGGCATATTTTGCAACTTGAAAATTTGTAAAAATTGGAGTGAGTAAATGAGAATATATATTAAGCCAGTATTTATTGGCCTTATAGGCTTGGCAATTTTAGCATTATTAAGCCTGTTTATTATGAATATTTATCAAGATTTTAAAGAAGCGCAATTAGCGAAACAAGTTCCGGAAGAAATTCAAATCGATTTTTCTACGGTTTATGAAGAGGCAAGTTCAGATGCTTTAGCAACAATATATAATGGAAGACAAGTAGAAGATGATGTACATCCAAAGTTTCTGGGTGGTATATTATACTTACCAGTGAATCTTGTTATTGATTATATTAACGATCAATTTCATTATGACGAAACGGAAAAAATACTTACATATACGACGATAGATGATGTTATACGTATGCGAACCAATGAACTGACCTATACGGTCAATGATGAACCGGTGCGTATCGAGATTGGTATGACAGAATTTGACGGGGTAGCATATTTGCCCCTATCACTAGTTCAAAAATTTTCCCATCATGATTTTATCCATAATGAAGAATACCATGTTTTGCAAATTAAAGATTGGTATAGCGAAGAAACAACGGGTGAAGTTTATTATGAAGACATTGATAAAGCATATATTCGTATACTACCATATGAAGAAGCTTCATATATTCATGTCGCATTCATAGGAATGGAGATATCCATTGTTGGGGAAGAAAATGATTATTATCAGGTTATAACCAAAGAAGGCTTCTTAGGTTATATTAAAAAAGAATATGTTCGATCTGTCGTTACATCCCATTCGGTTAAAGAAAAAGTCTATTCATACAAACAATTTCCAAGTCAGGAATTTGATGAAAAGATTAATTTAGTTTGGCATCAAGTCTTTAATACAACGGCTAATCAAAATGTGGCTGAACGGTTCGAAAATGTAAGGGGTGTGAATGTTATCTCACCTACATGGTTTGAGTTAAAAGGAACCGAAGGTGAAGTAAGATCGATTGCAGATCTAGATTATGTAAGATGGGCTCACGACAATGATTATCAAGTCTGGGCTCTTTTTGCCAATTTAGGAGAAGGTTATACACGGTCCATGACCCATGAAGTGTTAAGCAGTACGACAAAACGAATGGAAGTTATTCGCCAACTCTTAGCACTAGCATCTGTTTATGAACTGGATGGAATAAATATTGATTTAGAGAATATTGGCGAAGAGACCGGTCCATATTATGTTCAATTTGTTAAAGAGCTCAGTATTTATCTAAGGCAACAAGGGTTGATAGTTTCGGCGGATTTACCGGTACCAAAACCATGGACAGAACACATGGGTAGAGAAGAAATTGCAAAATATCTTGATTATTTTATGATCATGGGCTATGATGAACATTGGTCAACATCTCCGGTGAGTGGATCAGTTGCTTCAATTGGTTTCGTAGAAGAGGGAATCGTTGATACATTAAAATCTGTCCCAAAAGAAAAAATCATTCTAGGGGTTCCTTTTTATACGCGTTTGTGGAAAGAAGAAACTATTGATGGAGAAGTGAAGGTATCTTCTAGAGCATATGGTATGGATGGCGGACAACGAATTGTAGAAGAAAATAATGTTGAAACTGTCTGGGATGAAGTAGTCGGGCAATACTATGGTGAATATTATGAAGGTGACATTCGTTACCGTATTTGGCTTGAGGATGAACAGGCGATGGACTTAAGAATGCAATTAGTCGATAAATATGAGCTTGGTGGTGTGGCAGGTTGGAAACTGGGGCTCGAAAGTGATAGCGTGTGGGAAGTTCTTCGTCCTTATCTAAAAAAAGAATAAGCAGATAACTTAACAAATGCACATTTTGTGATATAATATAGGCGAAAGATAAGAATTGGTGTGAAATGATGAATACAAAAACGAAGATTGTAGTCCTTACAGAAAATGACCCGAATTATATGCAAGTAATTCAAGAAGCAGGGGGAATTCTCCGTGAGGGCGGTCTTGTTGCGTTTCCGACTGAGACAGTATATGGAATTGGTGCAAACGCATTAGATGAAGAAGCAATCAAGAAGATTTATTTAGCAAAAGGACGTCCATCGGACAATCCATTAATTATGCATATTAGTGATCTAAATACCCTTGATAAGTATGTCAATGACATTAATGAAAAGTCAAAGCAACTTATTGCGCAATTTTGGCCGGGACCATTGACGCTAATTTTTCATAAAAAAAACAATGTACCAAACATCATAACAGGTGGATTAGAAACGGTTGCAGTCCGTATGCCAAAACACCCAATTGCACATGATATTATTCGAAGTGCAGGGATACCAATTGCTGCACCAAGTGCCAATATATCCGGAAAACCAAGTCCGACAAGAGGCAGACATGTGATTGAGGATTTAAATGGTCGAGTGGACATGATTATTGATGGGGGTAAAGCGACCCATGGTCTTGAATCCACAGTGCTTGATATGACAGGGGAGATTCCCTCAATATTAAGACCGGGTAGTGTTACCTATTCGATGATTGAATCTGTCATTGGAAAAGTGTCTTATGATAACTATTTAGAAGATGTGACACAGGTTCCAAAGGCACCAGGAATGAAATATAAACATTATGCGCCCAAGGCACCTATAAAAATAATAATGGGTACGGATGATCATGTGACAGAATTTATTAATAAACAATCAGCTATCAATCAGAGGCAAGGATTAAAAGTGGGTGTTATATCTCCCATACACCGTGTTGATTTCATGCAAGGTGATGTTGTACTTAGTATCGGTTCAATCGATAGGCCAGAAGAGATTGCAAGTAATCTCTTTAAGATATTACGAAAGTTTGATGAAGTAAATGTTGATATTATTTATTCGGTAGATTTTCAAGGTGAAGAGTTAAATATTGCTATTATGAATCGCCTTATTAAAGCTGCCGGACATGAGATAATAACAGTGTGAGTGATAGGAGTATCATGAAAAAATATAAAGAAGTGGTTTTTGTTTGTACAGGTAATACGTGTCGAAGTCCAATGGCTGAATCTCTGTTTTGTCATATGTATCCGGAGGCGGATATATTGTCTCGATCACGTGGATTGATGGTGTTTGAACCAACACCTGCAACTGAATATGCTATTCAAGTTATGCTCGAAAAAGGGATTGATATTTCTATGCATCAATCTCAATATTTCAGTAAAACATCCTGTAATTCATCCGTTGTAGCTTTAACAATGACACATAGGCATAAAACAGTTTTAGTACAACATAATTATCCGTGTGATGTGTATAGTATTAAGGAATTTGTTGGAGAAACAGGAGACATCGAGGATCCTTACGGTGGTGATTTAGATGATTATCGCCGTTGTGCAGAAGATCTTGAACGCGTTATAAAAAAAATAGGAGGAAAACTATTGTGATAGGAATAGGAAGTGACCATGGTGGTTATGCATTAAAGCAAGAAATTCTTGCGCTACTAAAGGAAAAAGGTTATGTCTATAAAGATTTTGGCGGATATGATGAAAATGCTATTGATTATCCGGATATCGCAAGGCCTGTAGCACAAGCCGTACTTGACGGAACTTGTGAAACGGGAATTGTGATATGTGGGACGGGAATAGGCATTTCTATCACGGCCAATAAAATCAAAGGAATTCGTTGTGCATTATGTAGTGATCATTTTTCAGCAGTGGCAACACGAGAGCATAATAATGCAAACATGCTAGCTCTTGGAGGAAGAAATACAGGGCCTGAAGTCGCAAAAGATATTGTTATGGCATTTTTAACAACAGAATTTTCAAATGATGATCGACATATTCGCAGAATTAATAAAATCGAAGACTAACGACAAAGATTAAACAAAGGAGAAAATTATGGCAATTTTAAAAGTGATGGATCACCCATTAATTCAGCATAAAATGGGGGTTTTAAGACGTGTAGAAACCGGATCAAAAGAATTTAGAGAATTAGTCAATGAAATATCAATGCTTATGTGTTATGAGGCAACAAGAAACTTACCGCTTATGGACGTAGAAATAGAGACGCCTGTAGCAAAAACCACAGTTAAACAGATTGCTGGACGCACATTGGGCATTGTTCCAATATTACGCGCAGGATTAGGTATGGTTGATGCCATGTTAAATTTAATTCCTACAGCAAAAGTAGGTCATGTTGGTCTTTATCGTGATCCGGAAACCTTAAATCCGGTAGAATATTATTGCAAATTACCCTACGATGCACCGGAACGTGACATATTTGTACTTGATCCAATGCTCGCTACAGGAGGATCAGCATCTGCAGCTATTCAATTTATAAAAGATAAGGGTGTTGAAAGTATTTCCTTATTATGTTTAATTGCAGCACCTGAAGGGGTGGCACGGGTTCAAAAAGATCATCCGGATGTAGATATTTTAGTGGCAGCACTAGATGAAAAATTAAATGATCATGGATATATTGTTCCGGGTCTTGGTGATGCAGGTGACCGATTATTTGGAACAAAATAGGAGAAAAATATGATAACGCATATTCGGCCTAAATGGGATGACTATTTCATGGACATCATAGATATTGTCAAAAATCGATCGACGTGTTTACGTCGTCATGTGGGTGCGGTTATTGTCAAAGAGACTCGGATATTATCGACGGGATACAACGGAGCTCCTTCGGGATGCAAACATTGCATCGATACAGGATGCCTACGCGAAGAAAAAGGTATTCCGTCCGGAGAACGTCATGAACTATGCCGAGCATCACATGCAGAGCAAAATGCCATTGTGCAAGCAGCCAAGCATGGTGTGTCCATAGATGGAGCCACAATTTATGTAACTGCACAACCGTGTGTGATTTGCTCCAAATTAATTATTAATGCGGGAATTAAACGTGTTGTATATAGCGGGGATTATCCCGATGAGCTTTCACGACAATTATTAGCAGAAGCGAATGTTGAACTTGTTCAATATGCCCGTTTGAATTAGGAGAGGAATCTGTATGAACATCATGAACAGCCTAGAAGAATATATTTTTTATATTACGGCTTTTTTGTTAGCTTTTTTTATAGCGAGTATCGCAACGCCGATTAGTCGAAAAATTGCATTTAAAATAGGGGCGGTGGATCATCCCAAGGAAAGAGGCATGCATACGATAGCCATGCCTTTAGCGGGAGGTCTAGCCATTTATGCCGGTTTCACACTTACGTTACTTATTATGGTGCCGACAATTATCAACCATCGTGTTGAACAACTAACCGGTTTAATTATCGGGGCAACATTAATTACAACAGTTGGACTTCTAGATGATATTTATGGATTGTCGCCTAAGATTCGACTTCTTTTCCAAGTGTTGAGTGCACTTATTGTTATACATACAGGAACATCGATTCAATCAATTTCGATGCCGTTTTTACCGGGTGGACAAGTTGATTTTGGATTTATGAGTAATTTTATAACTGTTTTTTGGATTGTTGGAATAACAAATGCAGTTAACTTCATTGATGGACTTGACGGATTGGCAACAGGAATCGCGTCCATAGCATCCCTCATGCTTATGGTTATTGCTATTTTATTTGGAGATCCAATCGTAGCCGGTTTATCCATTATGCTTACAGCAACCTTAGCAGGGGCATGTATGGGATTTTTACCACATAATTTTAATCCGGCCAAGATATTTATGGGAGATACCGGGTCCACTTTTTTAGGTTATACGCTCGCGGTTATTTCAATACAGACGATGCTTAAGACATATACAGCATTAACCTTAATTGTAGCAGTGCTTGTTTTGGGCTTGCCAATATTTGATACAACGTTTGCTGTGTTACGACGTTTGGTTAATAAAAAACCAATTTCACAAGGTGATCGAGGACATTTGCACCATCGATTAATTGATAAAGGATTAAGTCAAAAAAGAGCTGTTGTAACTCTTTATGCAGTAAGTGGTGCTTTTGGAATTGCTGGAATTCTTGTTGTTATGAGTGACTTCAAACTAGCCCTTCTTATTGTTGGGTTCTTATTATCAATCTGGTTACTTGATATGGGAAGAGCTCACTTTAAAAAAGATAAATTTAACGAATAATTACAAAAGACTCAAGTACTTGAGTCTTTTGTTTTAGAATGAGAGAAAGGATCGACGATGAAAGTATTAAGTATATTTGGAACACGTCCTGAAGCAATTAAAATGGGACCGGTAGTCAAGGCGGTTGAACAAACAGTTGGATTAACAAGTTTAGTATGTGTTACAGCGCAACACCGTGAAATGCTAGATCAAGTTCTTGACGTGTTTAACATTGTACCGGACTATGATTTAGATATTATGCAAGCCGGCCAGACACTAACGGGTATTACGACGAAAGCTATTGAAGGATTGGAACGAATTCTGGTTGAAGCCAGTCCGGATATTGTTTTGGTACATGGGGATACAACAACGACTTTTGCAGGGGCACTGGCAGCCTTTTACCAAAAAATTCCTGTTGGTCATGTTGAAGCAGGACTTCGAACATTTGATAAATATCAACCCTTTCCGGAAGAAATGAACCGTTCATTAACCGGTCGATTGGCGGATTTTCATTTTGCGCCGACGGAAACAGCAAGGCAGCACTTGCTAAATGAAGGGATTGCAGATGCATCGATTTTTGTGACCGGAAATACGGTCATTGACGCCTTAAGTGCAACAATCTCGGATGACTATTGTTTTACATTAGATACATTAAATGCAATTGATTATGACCGTCACAAAGTTATTTCGATGACCGCACATCGCCGTGAAAACTTAGGAAAACCCCTTGAAGAAATATGTGAAGCGGTACTTGAAATTGTTAATACAAATGAGGATGTTATTGTGGTGTATTCCGTTCATCTGAACCCAAAGGTTCAAGAAGTGGCAAAGCGTATTTTAGGAGTACATGAGCGTATTCATTTGGTTCCGCCACTTGAGTTAAAAGATATGCATAATTTATTAAACCGATCTTATCTTGTTTTAACGGATTCAGGTGGACTACAAGAAGAAGTGCCGTCTATGGGCAAGCCGGTACTTGTTTTGAGAAATGTAACCGAACGTCCGGAAGGCGTAGAGGCAGGAACGCTAAAACTAGTCGGTACCAGTAAAGAAAAAATTATAGAGTCGACCCATCTACTGTTGTCAGACAAGTCTGAATATGATAAAATGGCAACGGCGGTTAATCCATATGGAGATGGAAAAGCATCCCAAAGAATTGCTGAACATATCTTGAATAAGGCATAGACATTCGTTTTATTTATCGGTATAATGGTGTCTAGGAAGATATGAGGTCGATTATGAAAACAGATTTTAAAACGTTAAAATACTTATCGTTAATTTCTCAAGTAGGTCTTATTATGGCAATACCTATTTTCGGTAGCGTCTTTTTAGGGCATTGGATTGATACCAAAGTAGGGACGAATGGCATCTTTTTGATTGTTTTCATTCTTATGGGCATCTATGTTGCATTTCGAAATCTTTTTGTCATTATTCTAAAAAAATCAGACTTTGGAAAGAAGGATAAGCATCGATGAACGAACATAAGTCAATGGTATATGAATTGACGCGGAATGTGTTAATCATAATCAGTATAGCACTTTTTATTGGATTGTTTTTTGTGGAGAATCGAATAAGTTATGTCTTTGGTCTTGGACTAGGCGGGGTTATATCTATATTGAAGATTCACCTAATGGAGCATAGCTTTAGAAAAGCAATGCATAAAGCGCCCCATGCAGCCACAAATTATGTAAGGGCGCATTATTTTTTACGTTATTTTATGACGTTTTTAGTATTATTTATTGGTATATATACATCATCCATTCACTTTATCGGCCTTGCAATTGGAGTGCTGGCACTAAAACCGGCAGCTTATTTGCAGGGATTATTCGAACCGGAAGTTCCTAAAGACGGAAGTATTGAGTTTCTAGAATGGGAAGAAGAAGATGAAGATGAAAAGTCAGACTTCTGGTGACAAAAGGAGATTGTATTCATATATATATTTATTAGTAACATATAAATGCAAGGTATGCATAAAAAGGAGTTGATTTTCAGATGGATATTGGAATTCATGTAGCCAAAGTGTTTAAGATTGGCAACGTTGAGATTTGGATTACTGAAACAATGATCAATACATGGATTATTTGTGGCGTTTTGCTTCTTATTGCGCTACTCATTAATCGATCCATTAAGAATCCTAAAAAAGTACCTAGTGGAGTTCAAAATGTTGTGGAATTTGTCGTTGACGCAGGTGATAATTTCATTGAATCAGTTATGGGAAAACATGCCAAACAATTTTCATCATTTTATATCGGTATGTTTTTGTTTATTCTAATCGCAAATCTATCCGGACTACTTCCGGGACCCGGGATGTATTTTTACGGAGATCCGAATGGACCATGGATTGATTTTATGCGACCGCCAACGGCTGATATCGCAACAACTTTTGCATTAGCTTTAATCACGTTTTTTATGACGCAAGGTTTTGGTATGATGTCAAAAGGACTAGGTGGATGGGCAAAGGATTTAACGGAGCCGATGTGGCCATTAACACCTCTTAATGTCATTGGAGAGATTGCAAACCCAATATCTTTAAGCTTTCGTTTGTTTGGTAATATTCTTGGCGGAACAATTATCATGGGATTATATTACAATTTACCATGGTTTTTAATGTTAGGAATACCTTCAGCATTGCATGGATATTTTGATGTGTTCGCAGGAGTATTACAAGCGTTCATCTTTGTAATGTTAAGTATGACATTTGTATCGAGTGCAATGGATTAAGCAAAAAGTGAGGTGAATGTAGTATGGAATTTTTTGAATTCCTTTTTGGCTGGATCGAAGATGCAGATCCTAAGGCATTGATATTAGGATTTTCAGCCGTAGGCGCCGGTTTCGCTATGATTGCAGGAATCGGACCGGGAATCGGACAAGGTTTTGCAGCCGGAAAAGCAGCAGAAGCTGTCGGAAACAATCCGAAACATGGAGGAAAACCGGCGACACTGGTGATGTTACTTGGAGCAGCCGTGGCAGAGACATCGGGAATTTTTTCTCTTGTTGTAGCCATTTTAATGCTATTTGCAAATCCCCTTGTCGGTAGGCTAGGACAATCTGTTGGAGCTTCGAATGAGATTGGAACTGCATTAATATTGGCTTCGTGTGGATTAGGAGCCGGATTAGCAATGATCGCAGGCATTGGACCGGGAATCGGGCAAGGGTATGCAGCCGGAAAAGGCGCGGAAGCGGTAGGTAAGCGGCCAAAGTTACAAAGTGTCGTTATACGAACAATGTTACTCGGCCAGGCAGTTGCACAAACAACAGGTATTTATGCCCTCATTGTGGCATTATTACTATTATTTGTAAATGTATTTGCGTAACAAAAATGACTATGATAAAGAATTATAAGGAGGAAATACAATGATTGATGGAAGAGCGTTAATTTTAGCATGTTCAGCAATAGGAGCCGGTTTAGCAATGATCGCAGGTATAGGACCAGGTATAGGACAAGGTTTTGCAGCAGGGAAAGGTGCGGAAGCAGTTGGACGACAACCGGGAGCACAAGCAGACGTCGTAAGAACAATGTTACTAGGAGCAGCAGTCGCAGAGACCACAGGTATATATGGTTTGATTATTGCGATTATTTTATTGTTTGCCAATCCACTTATTAGCACTTACGAAAATTTATAAGTTGTCGTTATTTTGACATCTTGAAGTGAAAGGAGGCAAACAGTTTGAACAATATACTTCAGTCGCTGACGTCACTAAATGACCTGACTTTCTTTATGGAAGCTACAACAGACTTATCCACACGATCACGCGTCTTAGGATTTGACCTTCAGACGCTGATTCAAATAGGTATTCAAGCAGTAGCAATATTACTTCTATTTTATTTTCTTGGAAGACTGGTTTTCAATCCGGTTCGTGAAATTCTAATAAAACGTACGGAAGACATTGAAGCTTCGTTTGATAAAATCGAGCGTGGGAAAACAGAGGTCAATGCGTTAAAAGATGATTACGAAAATCGTATTAAGAACATTAAAGCGGAAGCGGATAAAATATTATCCCATGCACATACGAAAGCGATTGCACGCGAGGATGAAATCGTTAAAGAGGCACATGAAGAAGCAAATCGTATTATGCAAAGGGCGCATGTAGAGATTGAAAGAGAGCATGAGCAAATGAAAGATGATATCCGCAAGGAAATCGTTGAAGTTGCAACGCTTATGGCAAGTAAATTTATCGAAGCGTCATTAGATGAAGAACAACAACGTGTTTTAATTAATGAAGCTTTAAGTGAAATGGGTGATGATACATGGAAGAATTAGTTGTAAAACGATATGGACAAGCCCTATTTGAAATTGTCAAGGAATCCGGTGATTTTGACACCTATGAAGAACAAATAAGACAAATGCACACGATTCTTAAACAAGAGCCTGAGTTTATTGATGTATTATGTCATCCAAAGGTATCCTCAGATGAAAAAATTCAACTGATTGAAAGGGTGTTTGGAGAGAAAGTCCAACAAGATTTAGTCGGATTTTTAGTGCTAGCAGTCAACAAATCACGACAGAATAATATTCTTGACATCTTGAGTTATACAATCGACAAAATGGATGAATATAAGGGATATGTGAAGGCATATGTAACCAGTGCAGTTGAGTTGACCAATCAAAATAAGCAAGATATTACGAAAAAACTGGAGCAACAGACAAAAATGAAAGTCAATTTAGTGACACAGTTAGATCATACAATTATCGGTGGAATACAGATTCGTATCAAGGATCGCATTGTGGACAATAGCATTAAAACGTCACTTCACCGTATGTCCCAAACCGTGTATGAAGCATAGAGAAACAAATATATTTAAGAAAGGCGGTAGATTCTCGGTATGAATTTAAAACCAGAAGAGATCAGTTCTGTCATTAAAGAACAGATTAAACGTTATAAAACTGAACTTGAAGTAGCCGACGTAGGTACTGTTATTCAAGTAGCCGACGGAATCGCCCGTATCCACGGATTAGAGAAAGCAATGGCAGGTGAATTGCTAGAATTTCCGGGAGACGTTTTTGGTATGGTGCTTAACCTTGAAGAAGACAACGTAGGTGCCGTACTCATGGGTGATGATCAAGGTATTAGTGAAGGCGATATAGTTAAAGCAACCGGAAGAGTTGTTGAAGTTCCGGTTGGTGACGCATTAAAAGGACGTGTTGTTAATTCCCTTGGACAAGCAATTGATGGAAAAGGTCCAATCAAATCAGACAAGTACCGTCCAACAGAAAAAGTAGCTCATGGGGTTATCTCAAGAAAATCCGTAACAACGCCTTTACAGACAGGTATTAAGTCGATTGATTCCATGATACCGATTGGGCGTGGACAGAGAGAGTTGATTATCGGAGACCGACAAACCGGTAAAACAGCAATTGCGATTGATACTATTATTAATCAGAAAAAAGAAAATGTACTTTGCATATATGTTGCAATCGGACAAAAAGCGTCAACAGTAGCGGGTATCGTAAAAACGCTTGAAGCAAACGGTGCAATGGATTATACAACGATTGTAGCAGCGACAGCTGCAGAATTGGCGCCACTTCAGTATCTTGCACCTTATGCAGGGTGTGCGATTGGTGAAGAATGGATGGAAGAAGGAAAAGATGTCTTAATTATTTATGATGACCTGTCAAAGCATGCGGTTGCTTATCGTGCCATGTCACTACTTCTTCGTAGACCACCAGGACGTGAAGCCTATCCGGGAGATGTATTCTATCTGCATTCACGTCTACTGGAACGTGCAGCACGCCTTAATGAAAAACTTGGTGGAGGCTCATTAACAGCCCTTCCGATTGTTGAAACACAGGCAGGCGATATCTCGGCATATGTACCAACGAACGTAATATCAATTACAGATGGTCAGATTTTTCTAGAAACGGAATTGTTTAACTCCGGATTTAGACCAGCAATTAATGCCGGATTATCCGTATCACGTGTTGGTGGTGCGGCTCAAATAAAAGCAATGAAAAAAATTGCTGGACCGATTCGTGTTGAGTTAGCTCAGTATCGTGAATTGGCAGCATTTGCCCAATTCGGATCTGATTTGGATAAAGATACTCGTGATCGACTGTATCAAGGAGAACGTATTATGGAAGTTTTAAAACAACCTCAATATGCTCCAATGGCAGTTGCAGACCAAGTGTTAATCTTATACGCTGTTACTCGAAAATATCTGATGGAATTTGAAGTGGACCAAGTCAAGGATTATGAGAATATGTTTCTGGAATATGTGGATAGCCACTATTCAGAAGTGAAAAAAGAGATTCTTGGTAAAGACGGTTTAACGGATGAATTGGATGAGAAGTTAACTTCAATTTGTGATGAATTTCAAAAAGAGTTCAAAAAAACACTAGAATAGGATGATGATATGGCTTCAATAAGAGAAATCAAGCGCCGTAAAGTCAGCATTACAAGTACTCAGCAGATTACAAAAGCAATGAAACTCGTGGCAACGGCCAAGCTACAAAAAGCAAAGGCGGCAGCCGTGTCAACGCGCCCATACTTTCAGACGATTCACCATACAATTTCATCAATTTTAGCCCAAAGCGAAGGGGTATCCCATCCGATGCTGGAAGAACGTGAGGGCAAAAAAACACTCTATCTTGTGATGACATCGAATCGTGGTTTAGCCGGCGGATACAATAGTAATATTGGTAAATTGGTGATGAATCATCGTGCGGAAAATAATATTAGTCCGGAGGATGAAAAAGTTTATGCTGTTGGTAAACGAGGAGCTGAATACCTACGTAAGCGCGGAGCGAACATTACTGAAACTTATCATGATGCGCTGGATGATCCAACCTATGATAAAGCAATTGAATTAAGTCGTTTAATCTTGGATTTATATATGGAAAAAGAGATTGACCAAGTCTATATTGCATATACACATTTTCAATCAACCTTAACTCAAGAGCCTAAACTCATGAAAGTAATGCCTGTTCAACCTGAAGAATTCGATGATCAAGGGGAAGAGACTACATCAGTAATGAACTTTGAACCGTCACCTGAAGAGGTGTTAAATCAAATCTTGCCGAAGTATTTAAGTAGTGTTATTTATGGTGCACTAAAAGAATCTGTAGCGAGTGAACATGGCGCACGTATGACAGCCATGGATTCTGCAACCAATAACGCAAATGATATGATTGATAAATTAGCATTACAATACAATCGCGCTCGACAAGCATCAATTACCCAAGAAATTACAGAAATTGTTGGTGGAGCCGAAGCGCTTCAATAACGAGTGCAGAAATTATGAACGAGATAATTAAGGAGTGAGATTAAAATGGAAAAGAAGAACACAGGTAAAATCACTCAAATTATTGGTGCCGTTTTAGATATTAAATTTGACGCTGAATCTATGCCGAATTTATATAATTCGATTACGATTACACGTCAAAATGGAGAACAATTAATTGTTGAAGTTGCACAGCACTTAGGAGATGACGTTGTTCGTTGTATCTCTATGGGACCAACTGAAGGTTTGGTTCGTGGAATGGAAGCAGTTGATACAGGAAATCCGATATCGGTTCCGGTTGGAGAAAAAACCCTTGGACGTATGTTTAATGTGTCCGGTGATCCAATTGACGAAAAAGAGGCTCCAGTGGGTGCTCCGATATGGTCTATACATCGGCAAGCACCAAAATTTGAGGAACAGTCAACAGAAACAGAAATTCTTGAGACGGGAATAAAAGTTGTTGACTTATTATGTCCTTACCAAAAAGGTGGTAAAATCGGATTATTCGGTGGAGCCGGTGTTGGTAAGACCGTATTAATTCAAGAGTTAATTCGTAATATAGCAACAGAGCATGGAGGATTCTCTGTGTTTACAGGTGTTGGTGAGCGTACACGTGAAGGAAATGACCTATATCACGAGATGCGTGAGTCCGGCGTTATCGATAAAACAACCATGGTGTTTGGTCAGATGAATGAGCCACCGGGAGCGAGAATGCGCGTGGGTCTTACAGGGCTAACAATGGCAGAGTACTTCCGAGATGAAGGCGGAAAAGACGTTCTTCTTTTTATTGATAATATTTTCAGATTCACACAAGCAGGTTCTGAAGTTTCCGCATTACTTGGACGTATTCCGAGTGCCGTTGGTTACCAACCAACATTAGCGACTGAGATGGGAGCCCTACAAGAGCGAATTACATCGACAAAAAAAGGCTCAATCACATCGGTTCAGGCAGTATATGTTCCCGCCGATGACTTAACTGACCCGGCTCCGGCAACAACCTTTGCTCACTTGGACGCAACAACGGTTCTATCCCGTTCCATTGTTGAAAAAGGTATATATCCGGCGGTAGATCCATTGGACTCATCATCACGAATCTTGGATCCACATATTGTTGGTGAAGAGCACTATTCGGTAGCTCGAGGCGTTCAGCAGGTATTACAAAAATATAAGGAATTACAAGATATTATTGCCATCCTAGGTATGGATGAACTTTCGGATGAAGACCGTATCACTGTTGCACGTGCACGAAAAATGGAACGATTTTTATCTCAACCCTTCTTCGTGGCAGAAACCTTTACAGGTCTTGATGGAAAGTATGTCTCCTTGAGTGAAACCATTCAAGGATTTAAGGAAATTCTTGAAGGTAAACATGATGATATTCCGGAGAGTGCATTCCTTATGGCAGGTAGCATCAGCGACGTATTGGCACGAGTTTAGAAGGTGATAAAATGGATAATGGAATGATCAAATTAAAAATCATTACACCGGATGGCGAATTTTATGATGGTGAAGTGAAGCGAGTTGTCATTCGAACAACAGAAGGTGAAATGGGAATCTTAGATGACCATGCACCGACGACCGTTGCGCTTTCAACAGGAACGTGCACCATTCTAACCGATGAGCAAGAAATTAAGGGTTTGATTCATGGTGGATTTACTGAGATTAAAGAAAGACAAGTGACACTTCTTCCGGATGCGGCAGAGTGGCCACATGAAATTGACATTGAGCGTGCAAAGCAAGCAAAACAAAGAGCGGAAGAAAGATTAGCAGAAAACAAGGATCATGTTGAAGCGAAGCTAGCTCTTGAACGCGCAATAACACGACTTGAAGTGATGGAATGGTATGACGGACATAATTGAAGGTAAGCAGTAGGAAAGAAAAGATATTTAACGTACTTTTGTTAAATATCTTTTTTTATGCTATAATAACATAAAATGATAATGATTATTATAATCAAAAGTGAGGATAAGATGGAAATAAGACAGTTAGAATATTTGGTTGCAGCGGTTGAAAGTCGAAGCTTAAATAAAGCGGCAGAACGTTTATATACATCACAGCCGAATGTAAGTAAGGTGCTAAAAAATTTAGAAGTGGAATTAGATCAAAATATTTTAATTAGAAATTCTAAGGGAGTTCAGCCAACTGATTTTGGAGAAGAGATATATCTCTATGCAAAGAATATACTAAAGACAGTTAATATAGTCGAAGATTTAGCCACACATAGGGCTTATTCTCAATTAAAAATTACAGCATATTCAAGTAATATGATTGCAAGGATGTTAGCAAATTATTATAATGCCTATGAAGAAAAGGGAGTCCATATCGATTATAAAACAGGGAAAAGTGAAGATATCATTGATGATGTATGGAAGATGCGTTCGAATATCGGGATATTGTTCTACCCTGAACATCAAGAGCATGTTTTTAAGCAGATGCTTTCTCGAAAGAAGATCGTATTTCATACAATGAAAAAATGTCAATTATGCTTATATGCAGGTCCAAAGCATCCATTATACGAAGAAAAAATCGTTGATTTTGAGGCGCTTCAAGGGCTGAAATTTATACAGGGAGAAAAAGATTATTTTTCCTTAATGGAACATGTGGATATAATCAGTCAAAATCAAATTAAAGTGAATGAAATGCGCCATATGGTACATACCAATAGTGAACATGTGATGATGAATATGCTGTCACATACAGATTTGTGTAGCCTTGGTTTGGATTTTCTAAAAGTTGATTATCAGAAAAATCATATCCGAAGAATTAAGATTAACTGTTGCCATAATTGTTTAAATGTGGGATATATTTTGAGGTTAGGGTACCACCTTATGAAGATCGAAAAAGATTTTTTAATAAGATTGAAAGAATTATATAGAACCTAGTTATAACAAAACGTTATAACTAGGTTCTTCTTATTGGATATTGGACGGATACTTCATCCCGTGATATAGTAGGGTTTGTTGAAAACGATTATCAATAAGGAGGAAATATGTTAAAGAGTAGATTAAAATTTTTAGTTAAGAAAATAACTTTTTTTGTTTGTATATTGCTAGTACTAAGTGGATGTGCAATAAACAGCGAAGAGAAAACAGGCGGTAATACAGGAGGAGATGACGAAAAAGTTTTGACTTTTGTAAACTTTAGAGATATTAGAGACTTAAACCCACACCTGTATGCAGGAGAAATGTATGCTCAAGGTATGTTGTATGAGACACTTGTCAAAATTACAGAAAAGGGATATGAACCTAATCTTGCTGAAAGTTGGGACATCAGTGATGACGGTACTGTATATACGTTCAAAATCAGAGAAGGGGTAATTTTTTCTGATGGTGAAGTGTGTGATGCATATGCAATAAAAGCGAATTTTGATGCAATTATTGACAATATGGAACGCCATACATGGCTAGAAATGATGAATTTATTGGTGAGTGTAGAGGCAGAAGATGAAACAACGTTTGTTATTACGCTTTCGGATCCATATTATCCAATGCTAACCGAGTTAGGAGTTACGCGACCTTTTGCAATGATATCACCTAACTCAATGATTGAAGGGACAACAAAGGATGGTGTTGAGGGGTATATAGGAACCGGACCATACATACTAACAGACTTTGTAACAGATGAGTATGCGGTATTTGAAAAAAATGAAAATTATTGGGGAGAAATTCCGGAAATTGATAAAATTATTGTTAAAGTGATATCAGATAATCAAACCCGAATGCTTGCATTAGAAAATGAAGAGATTGATTTGATTTATGGGAAAAATATGATTGATGCTGACGCGGTTAGTAAATATAAAGAGTATGAAGGTATAGAAGTGGCCTTGTCAGCACCAACATCCACACGTCAAATTCTATTGAATTCAGCAGAAGGTGTTTTTCAAGATATAGAAGTGAGAAAAGCGGTGCAGCATGCAGTCGATAAATCAATGATTTCAGAAGGGATATTTAACGGGCTAGAGATGCCGGCAGATTTTTTGTTTGCAAAGACGGTTCCGTATTGTGATGTAAATATAGAGGCATTTGCTTATGATTTAGAAAAGGCGAGCCAACTTTTAGAGGAAGCTGGGTGGCATACAAGCGACATTGGGATAAGAGAAAAAGAAGGTAAAAAGTTAGAGTTTGAACTTTTATATAATGCAGATAGTGTAACCGAAAGAACCATTGGAGAGTATATACAAGCAGAACTTAGTAAAATTGGTGTTTTAATGACGCTAAAAGGTGAAGAAGAACAATCATATCGGGATAATATGAAGAACGGTAATTTTGATATGGTTTTTAACATTAGCTGGGGAACTCCATATGATCCTCAATCGTCTTTATCTGCCATGCAAAGACCTGTATATGGAGACTATGCGGCACAATTAGGATTAGAGCATAAGGAAGAAATTGACGAAGCAATTAGCCGGATTATGGTATCAACAAACGAAGAAGAACGAAAAGAGTTATATACATTCGTTTTGAAGATGCTTCATGAGGAGGCGATTTATCTTCCGATTACTTATGAATGCAATAAAGCAGTGTTTAATGAAAAAGTTAGTGGTGTAGAGTTTAGCATGAGTCAATATGAAGTGCCTTTTGAAAAAATGTACCTAACTGATTAAGGAGAAAAAATGAGAGCGTATGTAATAAAGCGATTACTAACAACAATTCCATTAATGCTACTTGTATCATTTATGTGTTTTGTATTTATTAATTTAATTCCGTCGGATCCGGCAGAGGTTGCTTTACGTGTTCGACAGACTCCTGTAATTACGGAAGTGGCCATTCAAGAAGTTCGAGAAGAACTGGGACTTGATAACCCTTTTTTGATGAGGTATGTATATTGGTTAAAAGACACCGTGCAACTCAATTTTGGAGTAAGTTATGTTAATCCGTCGCGTACTGTTCTCAGCGAATTTCAACGCACACTACCGTCAACAATTCGCTTGGCGGGAATGTCGCTGCTAATTGTTATTGGTTTGAGCTTGCCTATTGGATTTTTCTGTGCCGTTTTTAAAGACAGTTGGTTTGACAAAGGTGTTCGTGCTTTTGTGTTTATGACAACGTCAATGCCTGCTTATCTCATTGGACTAATTCTCATTTGGATATTTAGTTATAAGTTGAAACTTTTGCCGACAAGTGGAAATGGTGGAATTAGATATATTATTTTGCCGTCAGTTACGGTGGCCATGACCTATATATCGACCTATATCCGTCTTATTCGAAATAATATGCTGGAAAATATGCGTGAAGACTATGTAACGTATGCAAAGGTCAGAGGGCTAAATCCGTGGCGAATATCAGGTCTGCATATACTTAAAAATTCATTGCAATCATGTATAGTTGCTATAGGTATGAGTATTCCACAATTAATTTCGGGAACAATTGTTGTGGAAAATGTTTTTGCCTGGCCAGGTGTTGGAAAGCTTTGCATTGAATCAATTTTTAACAGAGATTATCCAATTATCCAAATTTATATACTATTTATCGGTTTATTATTTGTGGTGTTTAACTTGGTTTTTGATATTATACAACACATGGCAGATCCAAGAATAAGGAGTTATTCATCATGATATGGAAAAAACTTAAAAAATCAAAGCAAGCGATATTCTTACTTGTTTTTTTGTTTGGGATAGCTGTTTTAGGGATTATAGGTCCTTGGATTATACCCAATGATCCCTTTGAAGCAAACATACTCGCCAAATTTGAAGGATTTAGCTGGGAATATCCCTTGGGAACGGATTACCTTGGCCGTTGTGTCTTTTCGAGGTTGATTTTTGGAATTCGCCCAACCTTTTATTTGTCTCTTACAACAATGATAGGAACCCTTTTTATCGGAACAGTAATGGGGATTCTTGCAGGATATTCAAGAGGCTTTGTTGACGAAATTATTATGCGTTTAGTTGATGTCATGCTATCTTTTCCTAGTCAGATTATGATTTTTGCTATTGTGGCTTTACTTGGTGTTAATGTTTTAAATGTTATTTTGGCAACAATTATTATAAAATGGGCGTGGTATGCACGAATGGTTCGAACAAAGGTGCTACAATACCGAGAAAAAAATTATGTGTTGTATTCACGCTGTGTTGGAACTGGACAATGGTATATCTTAACAAAACATATTGTACCAAGTATTTCATCAGAGCTAATTGTTTTAGCGACTCTTGATATGGGCTGGTCAATTATAAATATTTCAACACTATCATTTCTCGGATTAGGCGTTCAAGCGCCAATGCCTGAGTGGGGGGCTATGCTTAGTGAAGCTAAGAATGTTATGATGACGCACCCACTTCAGATGTTTGCACCGGCAATGGCTATTATCATGGTTGTTTCAGCCTTTAACATGTTAGGTGATATTATGCGAGATATATTTGACCCGAAGGAGGTCCTAAAATAATGCATAAAATTTTACGAGTTGAGCACTTAAAGGTTTTGATTGAGCATAAAAACATAAAAGAGTATTTAATCCAAGACATAAGTTTTTATGTTCATACCGGTGAATGTCTGGGGATCTTAGGAGAAAGTGGAAGTGGGAAAAGCATAGCAATGAAAAGTATTTTAGGCATTCAAGATTCAAAACTAAATGTTCAAGGAAGTGCCTTATATAACAATATGGAGTTAATCGGTGCGGGTGAAAAGCTTTTACGAAAGTTACGAGGAAATCAGATTGCAATGGTAATGCAGCATCCAATGATAGCATTTGATCCACTGTATCGGATTGGATACCAAATGATAGAAACCGTTCGAGCCCATAAAAAAATGAAGAAAAAAGAGATTCGTTCACGCTTAATTGAAATATTAAACTTCATGTCGATTAGGCATCCGGAGGATGTTTTGAAAAAATATCCCCACCAATTAAGTGGAGGTATGTTACAAAGAGTTATGATTGGGTTGGCGTTAATTCTAGAACCGGATATGCTTATAGCAGACGAACCAACAACAGCGATTGATGCAGTGACGCAATATGATATTATACAAGAATTTGTGCGATTAAAACAGACGAAAAAAATAACCATGGTTTTTATATCTCATGATTTGGGTGTTATTGAAGCTGTTTCAGATCGAATTATTGTAATGAATAAAGGACGTATCGTAGATGAGGGGGATTATGAACATATAGTCAAACATGCAACAGATCCATACACAAAAAAATTGATATACACACGTCAGCAAATAAAAGGTGCATATGAGAAAAAAGTTATAGGAGCATAATCCGTATGATTGAAATAAAAAATCTCTCAGTAAAATTTAAAAAAGAAAATCAAAAATCAATATGGGGAAAAGAAGAACAAAATGTATTGAAAAATCTTGATTTTTCGGTAAAAAATGGAGAATGTGTAGGAATTCTGGGGGAAAGTGGAAGTGGAAAAAGTACCTTGGGAAAAGTACTTTGCCATTTGCTAAAACCAAATGAAGGACAGTGTCACATAAAAGGAAAGGTAAGCATTGTGTTTCAAGATTATAGTTCATCCGCCAACCCAAGGATGACCGTTCGTGAAATTATGTTAGAATCCTTAAGAACGCATGCTCAATTCCGTCGAAAGGATTCAAGTGAATGTAATCAAATAATTGGTCAATATCTAGAAAAAGTTGGACTAAATAAAAGTTATCTATTTCGATTGCCCCATGAGTTAAGTGGAGGACAAATGCAAAGAATTTGTATTGCGAGAGCGCTTGCAACTCAAGCGCCTATCATAATATTTGATGAAGCGGTTAGCTCTCTTGATTCTCATACACAAGTGGAAATAATGGACATGCTAAAGTATATTCAAAACGAAGAAAATAAAACCTATGTGTTTATAACTCATGATTTGTTAAGTGCAGTATATTTTTGTGACCGTATTGATTTTTTATATAAAGGAATGTTTGTAGAGAGTGTTGCTGTCTCAAATTTAAAGAAAATTACCCATCCCTATGCAAAACAATTGATGGGAGCTGTCATATAATGAATAAGGAATATGTTAAAATTACAGCTCCATTAATCCTATCAACAATTACACAACCACTTATAGGAATGACAGATACTGCGGTTATAGGACAATTAGGTGAGATTAGCGCCATCGGAGGCATTGCCCTTGGAACAACACTTATGAATACAATATATTGGTTGCTGGGTTTTCTTCGTGTCTGTACAACAGCAGAAAGCTCTAAGGCAAATAGTCTAGGAGATGAGCGTGGAAATAGTCAATCTTTATTATTACCGATGATGTTAAGTCTTTTACTTGGTAGTCTCATTATTCTGTTACAATATTTAATTCTCCATTCCTATATTAGATGGGTTAATCCAAGTATAGATGTTGCACATAATTTATCAATCTATTATAAGATTGTTATATGGGGAGCTCCGGCAGTTTTGCTGAATTATTCGATATTAGGCTGGCTCATGGGTCAAAGGCAAATTAAGATGAGTTTAGTAATGCAGATTGTAGGTAATATAATAAATGTCATATTGGATGTTGTTTTTGTCTTGAAATTTTCACTAGGAATTGAAGGTGTTGCAGCTGCAACTTTAATTAGTCAGATTATTACATTAGCGATAGGTATAAGTAGTATTTATAGAATAAAAAAATGGAATATGAAAGAGGTTCGTCATTATATAAATCAAACATATTTTATTAAATATATGAAGAATAGTGGCTACTTAAGTTTAAGGACACTATTTTTATTAGTTCATAATAACGTTTTGATGTCGATGGCAACAGCATTAGGTGAAAAAATGTTGGCTTCTGTGGCGATTATACTTCAATGGAACTTATTGGTTGCATATTTATTTGAAGGGATAGCGAATGGTTCAAGTATATATTCGGGCCGTGTATTTTCAATGCAATCATCAAAAGTGCTTCAAGATGTCTTCAAAATAACGACAGAAGCCTATATATTTGTTACTGTCATAGTTATAAGTGGGCTAATGTGGAGTCATTCTTTTATTTGGAAGATGTTTACAAGAGAGCAAGAATTAATTGCGCTTATTCAACGAGAAGAGTGGGTTGCGCTTATTTTTCCGATTGTTACAGGAATCGGCATTACATATTATGGGATCTATACGGCAATGAACAAAACAAAATTGATAGCAGGTGCTACAGGACTGGCTTTACTTGCATTTTTGATATCCAGCTTGTTTTTTATGAATACATTAAACCATAAGGGAATATGGATTTCATATTTAGTATTTCATGGTGTACGTAGCTTGATTTTCTTGGGGTACCGACCACGTTTGTGTCAGACATTTTTTTTCGCGAAACAAAGAAAGGTGAACATATGAAAACAAAGTATTTAGATATTAAACAAAGTGATTATAATATAGAGACTTTTGAGTTTGGGGACAATATAGGAGAAAGCTGTTTAATCACAGCAGGAGTACACGGAACGGAAGAAACCTCGGTTTTAGCCGCTATAGAGGTGATCAAACAATTAGAACAGCTAACAATCAAAGGGAAAGTAGTGGTTGTTCCAATTTGTAATCCAAGTGGCTTTTTTTCATATGCGAAACAAGTAGTGCCGGAAGATGGCAAGAATTTAAATCGTGTATTTCCGGCAAATAAAGAAGGGAGTTTTTCGGAGCGCCTTGCTTTCACACTTACAGAGCAACTGGTGGGACCATCAGACTACCATATTGACCTTCATGGAGCAGATGTCCATGAAGTCGTTATGCCTTTTGTATTTTATGCAGGACGTGGTGAGGATAGAATGATTGAGCAATCACGTGTAATGGCATCCGCCCTTGAGGTTGATGTAATGGTTCAATCGTCTTCCGTATCAGGATTTTATAATAACTCAGGGGTACTGGGAAAACCATCTATACTGATTGAACGTGGAGGTTCAGGAATAAAAGATATCAATTCAGTGAATGCATATGTAAAGGATGTTCTTTCAGTACTTCATATTCTTGGATTTATTGACGTAAAGAAAGAAAAAACAGATAATAGTCCTACCGATATTCAACACACATACTATCCATTAGCAGAAACTAGAGGAATATGGAAATCAAAAAAAAAGCCAGGTCAACATTTTGCAAAAGGAGAAATTCTAGGTGAGATATATGATGTTCAAATGAATTATGTTCAAAAAATCTATGCAGAAGTTGATGGTGTAATATTGTATCAATTAAAGGCGTTAGGAATTGAAAAAGGGAGTGAAACAGTGGCCTATGGTAAGATAAACTAGGGCCGGGACATTATTTTTGCAAAATAGTGAATTCTTGCCAAGGCCTTTCTTGGGCTTCTTTTACTTTGCTTTGAAAGATTCGATAATAGTAATCATCGTCTTTTTTCTCAGGATGAGTGTTAAAGTATTTTTCAATCGCCGGATAGGCATCCGGGGACAAACTGAGCAAGTAATCCATATCAAGGTCTTCGGTTTGATCATACCTAGCAATATTTTTTTCCGCGATATGTCCTTCAACATTGTAGTAAGCTGATCCAATATAGAAGAGAACGCTGTAGACGATAATGACTAGCATGATTTTTGCATTGTATGTAATTAAATAGATACTGACAAGTAGAATGAATCCCATTAAGAAAATCAAAAACATATAAACGAGTAAACGCAATACGGTAAAACCATAGGTGTTTTCATACAATGACATACGGTAGAATGCGGAGATACTCATAATGAAGGTACAGGCTAAGGTGATTTCTTCTAGGCCGCGTTGTACCTTTCTTTTGTTTGGGTTTAAAAGCTCTAAACCAATGACAGCAATTATATTTAAAATAGCAACAGCCAATAATTGAAAGAAACCTTCTCTTGCATACTCTGCGTAAGTAATACCTTCCGGCAAGATTCCGGACTGAATAAATAAATAACGTACCTGTACATAGACATAAAACAGATAAACCACATTAATCATGACTAGAAATGTCGTGATAATAAGGTGTGATTTTGATGCTTGATTATTAGAACTAATCGCTGTAGAAGATGCATTTGTCAATGAAGCGATTTTATGTCCTAATTTTTCGGCAATAAAATGGCCATATATAAAACTCGATAAACTGAAAACAAAAATATAGCGGAAAATAAGATCTTCAGATACACTTAAGTCATCGATAAAGCGTGTAAACATATCAAGAACGATAAGATCCGACGAAACAAGTAAAGGAATAACGATCATCAGAAAAGGAATAGCAATGAGTATTCCATATACAACATATTTCACCTCTTCCCGTCCTTTGGTTATTTTTTGTAAACTATCTTGAAGAAAACGATGAATATACAAAAAAGGACGAAAGATTGCAGTTAATAGTTTTGTTGTTGCTTTTAGAGGTCTGGACGTATTAAAAGAAACATACAAGCTAGCAAATAAAAAGGGGAAAATAAATATGGTGAGAATTTTGAACACAAGAAAATTGCGAACAACGTAAATTCCTGATAGTAAAACAATAATAATGAGTTTTATAAACGCGGAGCCATCAAATTGACGTTTTCCGATTTTCATAGTATATATGGCAAAGCTTAAGTTGACTAATATGGCAAGGGTAAAACCTAGACCGGGTTCATAATAAAGTATAAAAAGATTGGTTAATAGGCCCACAATAAAAGCATATACAAGTATCATTTTTCATCCTCCTCATAGGCGATTATGTCGCCCGGTTGACATTCCAAGATTTCACATAATTTCTCTAATGTAGAAAAGCGAATGGCTTTTGCTTTACCTGTTTTTAAAATGGATAGATTTGCATTGGTAATCCCTATGGCATCAGCAAGGTCTTTTAATGCGATTTTTCGCTGAGCCATAACAACATCAAGATTGATGACAATTCGTCCCATGTGAGCCTCCTTTATATAGTCAAATCGTTTTCTTCTTTAATATGAATGGCTTCGTTAAATAAAAGTGCTAAAACTAGGCAAAATACGGAAGCCATAAAAAAGACGAAGACGATAACAACAGTCATTACAGAATTGACAACAAACACCTTGCTAAAAAAAACCAGCGTAATTGCAAAAGTAAAAATGGCCAAACGTAATAATCGAGAAACATTTTTCTGAATAAAAACATCTTCTAAAACACAGCTTTTGAAAATCTTGCGTAATTCATCAAGAACAAAAAAAGCTAAAATTCCTGAAATATATAATAAGACAAGAAAATACATGTATAAGGGATGTTCAGGGCCTAAAGCCGCGTAACCGGATCCGATTTCATATCGGATGACAGAACGAACAATGGGTGGTAAAAAAATAAGTGTAATAATGGCAACGCATTCTAATAAAAGAATGAGTATGTGGGTGAGTTTAGCAACAAAAGTCATTGGGATTTTTTCAATAAAACGTAGCATAGCGACCTCCTTTTTTTGTATAATAACATAAAAAATATCATTAATCAATATAAAATTATTGAAAAACAATAATAAATTACCGGAAAAGAATAATAAAGAAAAGCCCGATGAAAATTCATTTACTTTGCAATAAGATGACAAAAAAATAAAAAAGTGTCATTGATTCTCCTTGTCATGTTATTGGTTCAATAGACCAAAAGGCCTATAATATGTATATAGGTAAAGTAGTTAAAGGAGGAAATTTCATGTTAAAAGAATCTTATCACTGTCCTGCATGTCAAGCGATAAATCCGTTTGGAGCAACTTACTGTAGTAGCTGTGGAAGGCCCCTTCCAAAATCAACACTTAATGGTCAATTTGTTTCAACGCCGAAACCTGTTCAAGGTCAAAGCACAACGCCATGGATTTTATCAGGAGTGGCACTTTTAATGGTTGTGGTACTCATCGTTGGACTATGGAAGCCTGGATTTGTCTGGATTTTAGTGGATGAATTACCCAATGTGCAATCACAAAATAAAGCTTTAGATAGAATATCTGATGCGAATGCTGTATCACCTTCAATAGAATTGGATTTAAAAAAAGACTGGCAAGAAGAAGCGATTGTTAACGGTGAACAGACAAGTGCCTCTTTGAGTGGCGTATATGTAGATTTTGGTGAATATATACTTGAAGAAGATGAAGAACTTATGATTACAGCATATGAGACGGAAGATTATGAGGATGGATTATCTGTATCAGCGTATGATATCTCGCTAGGTGAACGACATGAACTTCATGATGTTGTAATAATTTCGCTGCCCTATGATGTAAGCCGTATTGATCAAGCCAATGAAGCTATTTCCGTTGGAGCAAAGTACTTTAACGAAGAAGAACGCGTGTGGCAAGATGTTCCATACACTGTGAATACAGAGACTAAAACAGTTGATATTACAACGACACATTTGTCAAAATACTCTGTGTTTATGGTTCGCAATGAATTTTCCCGCATGGCATATATTTCAACGGTTTTTGCACCACCAATTAGTTCAAATCGTGCACAAGAAATTGTTCAAGAGTATATTGATAATGGAGGAGAGCCGGGAACATTGGCAGAAAATGCAGGCTGGGATGTTGTTGGAGATTATGTTAATACATCAAATGTAAATAACATGGCCAATGCAGCAGCAACGCTCAAAGATTTTCAAGCAGGAGCCTTACCGGGGTATACCTTTGAGATTACGTCAGAATTAGGGTCTTTAACACGCTGGGTAGGTTTAGGAATGACCTTTTATACATTGGCCAATGATGGTGTCAATTGTGTTGATGATCATACAAAGCGACAAATGGTCACTAATGTTACAAAAAATCTTATGTTCAATGCAGTGGATTTTTTCGGAACATCCGCCTTGCAAGTCAGCTTTATTGGACTCATAGCTATTGATTATGCATTAACAAGTTTTGGCGAAACAATGCTTGAAGAGCGTTTAAAAAATGTGGAAACAGTTTACCAACAATATTATAAACAATCTGGAGTAAAACGTGGACTTAAAGATTGGCGTCGACGACTTATTGGCTATATTGAAGATAATCCTCAAGATCCCCAAGCTGCTATGAGGATGTTAGAAGAAGATATCCAAGAATATACCAATCGCTTTTGGAAGGAAGTTAATACTGAAGAGTACAATGCTTTAGCAGGTGAAGCAGGTCTTAAGATTGCTTCGTGGCCAAATACGAGAGATCAAGATAAAGTGGTTGAACACTTTCAAAACCAGATTCACAAAGATTTACATCCGGTCTATATATCTGTTCAAAACTATCTTAAAAATAAGGTGCAAGAAGACGCACTAAGACGTTTAGGGAAAGTAAGAGATTACCTTAATCAACAAATCAATATTGAAATCATTGATCTTGTAGACGAAAATGAAAAAAATATTCATGCCGGATATACAATACGATTTGAACCCTTAGCTGAAGGGACCAATAGTGATTCATGGACAGGAATCATGAAAGAAGAAGGAAAGCTACGTACAAAGTTTACCCTTTTAGGACATATGCAATCGGGTATGCCAAATAAATTGGCTTTCTATAAACCGGGTGACCAGCCGGGGCGTGATAAAGCGGAATTTAGTATTGAATTTTCTGTGTCTAAACCGTTAACAGTGATTGAAGTGCCTGACCAAGATCTTAAATTCGAAGATATATTAGGAACATATGATATTATCCAGATTGTTGAAGGCTTTGAATCAGAGATGATGGATGGTCTATTAGATCAAATGCAAATGCCGGAAGGGTATGAAGATATTTTCGATGCTGAGGCATATAAAGAACAATATGAAAGTGCAATGGACGATGTCAATACAACAAATGAAGGTGAAATGACCATAGAAAAAATAGGCCAAGATACCGCAAAAGTAGCATTGATATTTACAGTGCAAGGGCAGCAGGCTGAAACCTTATATCAAGGGACATGGAATAATGGTATCCTACATTTGGTTCCTGCGCAGCAAATGGCGGGAGGTAATTGGGATTTGAAATTTATGAAAGATAACAAAGCCATTCAATGTAGCGGTGAAAGTAATTATGAAAGTAGCATAGCATCCTATTCATTTTCACTTGCCGGACTAAAAAGAGAGTAGATGAGGTGTAAGATATGAAATATTGTGAACAGTGTGGGAAAGCACTTAATGATGGAGATGTTTTTTGTGAAGCGTGTGGTCATAAAGTTCCTATAAAGTCGGTCCCGCCGACACCCCAATCAATACCACCCCAAGTTCCGACTCAAGTTCCGACTCAAGCGCCGCCGCAAGCTAATGCATTTCGAGATTTTTCAGAACAAGTTAATACAGGTCAAGTGCAGAAGAAAACCGGAAGTCGGGGTCTTTTATGGGGAGGAATTATTGCACTTGTGTTTGTGACGCTACTTATTATGGTTGTTGCAGTCGCTATTCGTAAGATGGGTTCAAAAACAGAAGAGCTTGTCAGTCATGAAGTAACAGAGACTGTCTTTGGTGACAATGAGATTATATCAGATATAGAAGCAAGTAGTGGACAACCACAAAATGTAAAAACAGATGCAAGTTTAGAGTCCATTGCAGGTTATTGGGTTGGTGAATTTAACTTTACCCGTATGGATGGACTTGACAGTTTTCCGGCCGATGAATTGCCAGCGAATTTTGAGGAAATGATTGCCCGAATACTTTCAGAACCATCAGCAATGGAGATGGAATTTGAAGCGGATGGCAATTGGGGTCTTGATATTGATGTGGAGATGGGTATGAATTTTTCAAGTTATGATTACGATCGAAATTTATATCCGACGAGTCCTCTCATCATCAAGGAAATTACCGACGGATATTTTGTTGTTGACCATGTTGAAGTGCAAGAACTTGATGGTGATATGGCGAGGATGCGACTGTCCATTGATGGATATGTTGTGGAAGATAGTGCCGGTCAATCCATCAATGGACATATGATTCTTGAAATGGAACAAGGCGATATCTATGCCTTTGAAGAAGGGGATTTTATTCTTTATCCAGCAACAGAATAATTTACCAATCGGATGCACCACCGCCGCCGGAACCGCCACCTGCACTACCGCCGGAACTGCTATCTGACCCACCGGAGCCATATTGACTGTTTGATGGAGATGAAGACAGATCTGATGTGATTTCACTCATGTTATTTTCTAGCTCATTAGCAAAGGTGTAAGCGCTAAAAGCTCCAAATGTAGTAGCTCCATAATACCAATTAGGTGGTTCAATAGCAATATGCTCAAATCCTTTGGCCCATTCTTTTGTGACATTTAAAGCCATAGCATAGGGCAAGATATCATAGAAATAATTTGGATTTTCGTGTATTAATAGTTTAATACGATCGAGTTCGGTTGCTTTAATAAAATCTTTAAATCCAATCAGGCGTTCTTCATACCATTTTCCAAGGTCGGTACGTCGATGACACTTTAAAGATAAAATTACGAGCCCTATGGCTGCGATGAGGGAGAACATACATCCGAATAATACGCCATTATCGAATGCAATAAAAAGGATGATTCCTGTAAAAACCATAAAAAAACCACCCATGAACATAGTTTCTTTTAATCGGCGTTTTCGTGGACGATGTTTCCATTCAGCGATTGATTTGAAGAATGCATTGCTAAAGAAAACGAATAAGCCGGCCATTAGTATTCCGGTGACAATCAATTCCCCGCCTATAGCATACATGTGTCGTGATAGGGCGAGCAAGCTAAAAGGGAACAGACTGAGAAATGCGAGCAGTAAGAGCAAGCGTTTGTTTTTGGTGTTATTAGGTGAAAAAATCTTTGTTTCGTCGTTATCTTCGTAGCTGGAGACGATTTCTTGTTTTGCAGTGAGTACAGAGCTGTAAAATTTATTTTTTAACTGGTCAGTACTTACCTGTTTTCCATCACCATGGTTAAATAACACCGAAAATAAGTCGCGTTCATATTCACGCATATCATTTCCCGGTTCACGTAGCTTAGTGAACCAAAAAACTTTGACTTGCCGAAAAGTCTTTTTTCTTAATTCTTCACGAATAGTTAAATAACCTCGATTAGCCCAATAAACAAGCAATGATGTTACATCCGAAGCAGAAAGCTGTCCATCAATCAGATAACCCACATCGGCACTGCTTGTATCTGTTGGAGGATAAAATTCAACGGTTGGAATGGGTTGGATTTTACGAGCTTTGCTTAACCATAAGAAAAGTCCAAGTGGAAAGAAAATAAGTGGAAAAAGAATAATCAAATAAGGCCAAATACTTGGGGAAGGAGCATCTTTATAATATCCTTGGGGGAGTGGTAAAGCAATCGTTAAAGCTTCGTTGGGTCCAAGTGGCTTTAGCATAGAACCTTGAATGATTTGATTTGATACAGAATAGGACACATCCGTATTATCTTTACTATTATAGCTTCCATGTGTGAAATTAAGGCGATCTTCATCAAATGGAAATGGCATAGTGATTTTGAAATCGACGGCGTAAATGGGTACAGTAAAGTCCGAACCAATCAAATTGAAGTATAATTCATCCTTACTAAATGATCGATCATCCCCGATATCATAATCGTAGATAATGATATATTGCTGGGGTCCAATAATGGTTTGGTCAGGATCGCCCATGCGAATATTTAACCAATCACTATCAGATTCTATCGTATGCATGGCCCCTTCAACTTGAATGTTTTTTATGGAGACAGGAGCGCCATTATTTGTTCTTCGAGGAATTTGTCGAATAAGGCCGTGACGTTCTTCGTGGAAGTATACGGACATGACTTCGCGAATAGTATAGCTATTATCACTGTGCACATCAAGTTCGACAGACATGTTGTTAATTTCATAAGCATACTCAGCAGCAGATACAGATAGTGACAGATAAAAGGTTAATATAATCCACAGTGGAATGATTCTTTTTAGACCTAGCTTATTCATGTAATCCCTCCTTGCCTAATATCGATATGTCTAAAAACGGACTTGAACATTTTGACGTTCATAATCATCAGCCATAAAATATGGATAGCGCTTAAATCCTAAAATCCCGGCAAAAAGGTTGGTCGGAAACATCTCAACTTTATTGTTCATGATTTTGACAACACCGTTATAATATTTTCTGGATTGAGAAATATCGTTTTCGAGTGCAACGAGTTGATTTTGAAGATTCAAAAAGCTTGTATCTGCTTTTAGGTTAGGATAATTTTCTGACACAGCAAACAGAGATTTTAAGGCACCAGACAACATATTTTCGTTTTGACTACGTTGCTCAAAGGTTTGCGATGTCATTGCTATATTACGTGCTTGAATGACTTTCTCAAGTGTCTCACGTTCATGTGTTGCATACTGTTTAACAATTTCTACTAGATTAGGAATCATGTCATAACGCTTCTTGAGATAGATATCCATAGTTGAAAACGCTTCATCAGATTGATTGCGTAATTTAACTAATCCGTTATAAATAACAGCAATTACGATTAAAAAAAGAAGAAGAAATAGAAAAAACGCAGCAAAAATTAGTGCAAAAATCATAGAATCGCCTCCTAGAACATGTTTAGAAAGAGTCCACCGCTAAACAAACTAAACAATAGCATAATGACAAAGCTAATGACAGCAAAGGTTAAGATGGCTCGTGCAAAGTTTTTATGGGTCAATGTCGGAGCAGATAAAAAGCCCCATTTAATCATTAGAACGAGATTAACAATGGGTAATGAAAATAAAATAAAAGCAAGGACAAATTGTCCGTAAGTCATACCCTGATTTCCAATGGTATCATTCGATTTCCTTGCGCTAGGATGAGGCGGGATAGGATTTGAATTCGGATGAGGAACAACAGGGGTTGCAAAAGGTTGTGAAGCATTCGGCTGAACTGGCGCGACAGGAGTCGGAGTTGAACGCATGACCGGTGGAACGGGTCGGTCAGTTGCCATCGTTGTAACCACAGAATCAGTAGGCTTTTGCTTCATGGAACGACCACAATTTGTACAAAAAGAAGCATGATCAGAAATTTCTTTTCCACATTGAGGACAAAACATAATTGGAACCTCCTTATTTTTTTGATTTTACTTGGTCACAGACTGACCCTTCAAAATGGGACAACCGCAACGTTCGCAGTAATTGTTGCGCGCGTCATTTCCATAGCCACAAGCTATACAATTTAAAATTGGATCATGAGATTTGTCATATTTTTCAAGACCTTTACAATATTTTCCTCCATGATAATGAACGTGCTCACCCATTTGAAAGGTGTCATACTCGTTGGAGTTTTGACTCGTGTGTTTAATTTGTTTGCCGTCTTGACGCGTATAAACAACCGTATAATTTGTATAATAGACTGTTCGGTTGTTGGTCTTATCATAACGCTTCTTGTTTTCACTGAATTTATTCTCGACGATACCGTCCCATTCGGGTTTACTTCGCCCATACTGAAAATGCATAAAAATTATGCCAAAAAGCCAAACAATAAGGAGAACACTAGGAATAACAACAATCATTTCAGCGTCAAAAGATACATCGTCTCCAATAAGAATAATAAAGGGTATAATAATACTGATGATGATTAGAAACACAATACTGTATTTTTTGTTTTTTGATGCGTATTCTTTAAAACGTGGGTGATTCGTTTGATTTGACCATCCAATCCCACCTGCTTGATTTAAAGGAATATTTCCGTAGCGTTTGTCTCCTTCATATAATGCATGACAATTTGGGCAATTTGTTTTTCCTTTTTCAATGGCATCACCACAATTCCAACAGTAAAAACTCCCATAACCAAATCTTTTCTTTGCCATAGAAGAACCTCCTTTCGTCATAATTATATTATAATATGGAACTATGACAAATCATAGTCATGACAGACTAAGTTCAATGACAAATTCATGTTTATTTGTCATTTTAATTATGCTATTATATAGTTAGGAGGTGCTAGTTATGGGAAAGCTTCGATGGGGTTTTATTGAAAAACTAGATCTTATTTTTAAGGAACTTGAATTGACGAATATAGGAATTGCAAAACATGGGGGACCGGATGCTTCATTAATTAGTCGGTTTCGAAGCGGTGCAAGAAAACCGGCAGCAGATGGTAAACAATTAAAAAAACTAGCTATGGGCATTGTAAATATGGTGGATGAAAAGAGTGATTTAGAAAAGCTCTGTTTGATTTGTGAATTTGATTCGAGTCAAACGCAAGAAGAGATTATAATGCTTTTGTACAAGCGAATGAAATCAGCCTTACCAAAATCAAATACGTCCCAAGAAAATATAGAAAAAGACCATAATTTATATGCGTTTTCAGATCGGCTTGATGCTATCATGGGTGCGTTAGATGTTTCGAATATCCGATTAGCTCGAGCCCTACATGTGGATGCCTCTTTGGTTAGTCGATTTCGAACCGGAATGCGCATTCCTTCAAAAGAGAGCTGGTTTCCCATGCAATGTTGTGATTGGCTAGCTGAACGTGCCATATCGCTTTCATATGATGCACGAATGGCTTCTTTAGGAAAATATTTTACAAAAGAAGAATTAGAGACGTCCGAGGCACTAACAATCGCATTGAAACAATATCTCATCGTAGAGCAAGAAGAAAAGGATAAAGGATTTACAGATGAGCTGTTAAATCACTTAAATACATTTCAATACAATGTATCACTACCTCAAGATTTAATAGAACACACACTCAAGATGGCGCATTCCAAAGAAAATCATACTCAAGCTTATTATGGGCTAGAAGGTCTGAGAAATGCGGTTAAGGAATTCCTTCTTACAGCAGTGACGATTGCCAGCCCAATAACGCTTTACTTATATTCCAATCAACCCATGGAATGGATGCGTCAAGATCCTGAATTTTCCAAGTTATGGGCACTTCTAATGGGTATCATCTTACAAAAAGGACATCATATTCGGATTGTACATAATATTGAACGGTCAATGCCGGAAATGTTTGAAGCTATTCAAAAATGGTTGCCTTTATATATGAGCGGACAAATACAATCCTATTATTGCGAAAAAAAATCAGAACGCTTTTATCAAACAAAATTTATAATTCCCGGACACTGTAGTGTTGATGCAAATATGGTTGCAGGAACCCAAGACAGTGCAGAGTATCTATACTGCAATAATCAAAAACGCATTGAATATCAGATGCAGCAGTTCAGAGCGCTACTTGATGAAAGTAACCCTTTATTACGCATATATAAAATGGATAATATGCTAAGCTATAAGGAGTTTATCGAAGCACTGTCAAAACATCAAGAGAATGTTGTTTATCTAAGGGCAACATTACCCCTATCGACTATGCCAAAAGCAGTTTTTGAAAAGATGTTGACACGAACCCAATGCGATGAACATATTCGAAATATTCTCAGTGAAATATATGAAGATCAAGTTCGAATTTTTCACAGAGAAATAGAAGAAGGGGAAGTTGTGGAATTGATGCCATTATATTCAGATGAGCATATTTTTTCTTCAAAAGTAAGAAGTCCTTTTCCTGAAACACTGATTGGAGGAAATGTTGTCTATACAAGTGAAGAATATGAAGAACATATTTGCTATATTCGTAAGCTCGTGCGTCAACATCAAAAGTATCGATTTTATATTTTGCCTGAAGCGCCTTTTGAAAATGTTGAAATTCTTCTTAAACAGAAAAACCGTGCATTTGTAATTAAAACGGATGATCCATTGACTGTTTTCCAATTTGAACATCCCATGCTTTGCCAAGCCTTTGCGGAGTATATTAAAAACCTTTCTGAAAAAGTGATGCCTCATGGATATAACAGGGAAGATGTTTTAGACACATTGACAAAAAGCTTAACCTAGCAACTAAAGCAATAATTGACAAAAACGTCAATGCCAACCGATTGTCATCGAATGCATTTTAGTAACATATCTGATACGCTAATCATGTGATGGTGTAAGGAGGAGTTGCTATGATGGAAATTCAAATACAATCAGGACTATTTGAAATGCAAAAATTTTATATAGAGATAGAGGATATGACCATATTTATGCGTAATGATGAACGACAGATTGTTATTCCGATTCAAGAAATCCAAGGAATAAATATTTTACATCATAAAGATAAACGGAGTCATCTTATATTAAAAACATTAACAGCAGTGCTTGAAGGTGAATTTATTCGAAATGAAAAAAGTCATGAATTCGTTGAACAGTTGAAACACCTAGACCTACATATAAATAGGTTGTGAAAACAAAAAAAACATGATACTATGCATATAAGTATTTTAGGAATAAGAAAACTATTTTAGGAGTATATCATGAGGTCAACTAGACAGCTTAGTTATCGGTCAAAAGTATTTTTGTTTTTGATGATTAGTGCCGTTATACCCATTATAATTTTGGGTATATATTCATATAATACATATCGCATAGGAATCAACAAAGAAGTGAATCTAACCATAGATTCTTCAGCCAAACAGCTAAAGATACGTATGGATTCAACCATGAATAGTATACGAAAGTATTACTTGGCAGCGGTACAAACAGAAGAAATTGAATGGTTGATGAATGAAGATATTTGGTATTCGGACTATAGCCGATTAACAAAAGCCCAAGACACATTAAAAAGTACCTATTATTTATCGGAATATATCACCGGATATACGTTTATTAATTGGGACACAGGTTGGGTCCTTAGTAATCGTGGATTGTATCCTTTTTCTTTGAGCTTGAATCCAGATGAGGTAAAGATCTTAAAAGGTGATGATCAAGGCTGGGTTAATCATATGGACCAAGTAACACCAGGGAATCTTCGACGTGAAGAAATTGATTTAGAAGGTGTTCTTTATTATGTGAATTTACCGATTACACGCAATGCAAAAAATTCTATGCTAACGGTAAATGTTGACTTAAAGCGTATCAATTCAGTAGTTCTTGATGACCAAGCAAATGTTGAGATTATAATTATTGATGGTGACGGAAAGTTGGTCTATACTACACATTCAGACTTGTCTGAAGTCCTTTTGCAAAGAGATGCATTGAGTGACCAACAATCACAAATTACACTGAACGCTAAAAATACATATCAAATCGGAAGCTTAAAATCCGATGTTGTTGACTGGACCTATTACGTCGGATGGGGAACACAAAGGGCTAATGAAGGTGCCACGAGCATTGTTTTGATGACAATAGCGGTTGTGCTAGGTTTTGCTTTAATTATTATCTTAGCAAGCCTATTTACGCGAGCTATCTATCGACCGGTACATGATTTGAGTGATTATGTCACAGAAGCAAGTGGAATACTTCAGCAAAATTATAGCGATGACTTTACACGAATTACAGGAAGTGTTGATCGTTTAGTGGATAGTAATACAGCCTTAGAGCAAACCATTGAAAATCAACGATCCCAATTATGTGAATTCTTTATGACACGATTAATCAATGGAACGCTTTATTCTGAACAAATCGATATGTATGTGAAACAATTAGGTATTAGGATGCAAGCCTACTATTTAGTTATGACAATCGGCCTTAAAAATCTTATGAATGAAGATTATGATGAGATGAAGCAAGATGCATTACGTCTGCAAGTCATGGAAAACATACCGGCAGAGATTCGAACCCGATTAGCCATGCCACCGGCAAGTAACTCCCGGGTGATCACCGTTGTCGTTACAGATAATGATTCTAAAAACTTAGAAAAAAAGGCGATTGAAGTGTATAAAGGCATTGATATTTTTGTGCAAATGGAGTATCAGTTTGCCATTAAGGTGGGGGTCAGCTCCGTATATTCTGATCTAAAACAGTTTAGAAATGCTCATAGTGAAGGGATTGAAGCACTTAAGAATAATGAAGTACTCCACGAAAAAAACACGTCATCTGACTTTGAAGGTGTCATGTTCTATACAGATATAGAACGAAATTATGAAAGCCGTGTCTATGACCGATTAATGGAGCGTGAGATTAAAACGGCTGTCGATAGTGGTGATCAAGAGAAAGCTTTTGAAGTAGTCGACCAATTTGTTCAACATCTCATTGATCATCAAGTGGCCAAGATGGAGCAGCAATTCTATATACATCATTTTATGGATGAGATATTGATGGTAACCATTGAAGCCGGAATTTCTCCGGATGAAATTTTTACAGGAGGAAGAGCAGGTGTATATCAAAGTGTCAATCAAATATATGATTTGGAACGCTTAAGAAGTTTTTATAAGTATGGCTTGGTTATTCCGATTATTGAGCGCTTGAATCAGTTTAGAACAAGTAAGTCGTCAGAAATTGTTCAAGAAATCATGGAATTAATAGAAGAAACCGGTGGAGATATCACCTTGAATGAATGTGCAGACCGATTAAATTATCACACAACCTATATATGGAAAGTTATGAAAGTTGAAAAAAACTCAACATTTACGGAGTATGTTGCAGAGTATAAACTAGAAGCAGCTAAAAAGTTATTGTTGAAGACGACCATGACCATAACGGATATTGCAAAAAAACTAAACTATACAAATGCACAAAATTTCATACGTTTCTTTAGCCGGCTGGAAGGAACGACCCCTGGAAAATATCGTAAAAAGAATAAATTAAAGTAATTGCCGGATAAAATACACATAATCATTTTATTGATTATGTGTATTTTTCTTGTCGTGATGGTGATTATGGATATGGGTTAAAGCTTATAAATAAAGGATTGTCAAAAAAACAATGAAAAAGTGTCAAGATAATGAGTATTGATGTAACATGAATCGAATGATATCTTTAGTTCAGACGAAGCACAAAGATAAAAGGAGGATATCATGGATCAAAATGGCGCTGTGGTGACGAGAGCAAAACCGTTACCAAAAATAAAAAAGACAAAAAAATCACAGCAGGAAACGTTAAAGTATGTTAAACAACATAAATGGTTGTATTTAATGTTAATTCCGGGGCTTATGTATTTGATTATCTTTCGGTATATACCAATGGGTGGAATTATTATTGCATTTCAAAAATTCAATCCCTTTTCGGGGTTATCCGGAAGTGAATGGGTGGGATTATACTATTTTAAGATGCTGTTTACTAGCCCGGATTTTCCAAGAGTACTGATTAATACTTTAGGGATTTCAATGTTAAGTCTGATTTTCTATTTTCCGGCACCCATTGTTTTAGCCTTGCTATTGAATGAAATCAAACATCAGAAGTATAAACGGACAGTACAAACCTTTATATACATTCCGCATTTTATTTCATTGGTCATCGTTGCAAGCCTAACCTATCAACTTTTAAATATTAATGACGGTATTATTAATCAAGTTGTTCAGATGTTGACCGGTGAAACTATTAACTTTTTAGGTAAACCGGGATATTTTAGAGGGCTTATTATCGGACAAAGTATTTGGAAGGAAACAGGATATGGAACAATCATCTTCTTAGCCGCACTCGCTGGTGTCGATGTGAGTTTATATGAAGCGGCAAGGGTCGATGGAGCCGGACGATGGAAGATGATGTGGCATGTCACATTACCGGCCATTCGAGGAACAATTATTATTATGCTGATTCTGAGAGTTGGCGCTATATTAAATACAGGTTTTGAACAAATCTTTTTAATGAAAAATGCATTAAACAGTTCAGTCGCAGAAGTATTTGACACTTATGTATATACAAAGGGAATTATTAATGCCCAGTACTCTTATAGTACAGCAACTGGATTGTTTAAGTCTGTTGTAGGCATGATTATGGTGTTAGGTGCCAATAAACTGGCAAAAAAAGCCGGAGAATCAGGAATTTATTAGAAAGGAGAGGGTATTGTGGCAGAACAAGTCATTCAATCAAACAAAAACAAAAACAAAATCAAGGGGTCAAAAACAGATCGTGTAACAAATATCATTATATATAGTGTTGCAGGTTTAGCCGGATTAGGAACATTGCTTCCATTTCTTTATGTTCTTGCAGGTTCATTTGCAACAGAACAAGAACTTACGGAAAAAGCTTTCTTTATCATTCCGACGGTAATTTCAACCAATGCTTATAAATATATTTTTGAAACCGGAGAAATTTTTAACGGATTAAAAAATTCGATTTTTTTAACCGTTGTAGGAACAGCTGTCAACATGTTCTTTACAACAACATTTGCCTATCCTTTAGCGAAATCTCATTTACGGGGACGGAAGTTTTTCTTAAATATGGTAATTATTACTATGCTATTTAATGGAGGAATGATACCGACATTTTTATGGATTAAAGAGATTGGGCTATATAACTCCTATGCCGGATTAATCTTAATGGTGGCCATTAGTCCATTCAATATGATTATCGTTAAAAACTTTTTTCAAGAGTTACCGGCAGAGCTTGAAGAGGCAGCACGCATTGATGGATGTAATGACCTACAAATATTTGCAAAAATTGTGCTTCCTTTATCGAAGCCGGTTATTGCATCGATTTCACTTTTTTATGCAGTGGGACATTGGAATAACTATTTCGGACCGATGATTTATTTAAAAGATACGCATAAGGAAACCGTGCAAATTGTTTTGAGGCGGATTGTTTTACTGGCAGCAGGGGTACAAGCAGATGGAATGGATTTTGATATTATGGGAACACCACCGGATAAGGCTGTAAAAATGGCAGCGACGGTTGTAGCAACGGTTCCGATTCTTATTGTCTATCCCTTTGTACAAAAATATTTCACCAAGGGCGTAATGGTAGGCGCTGTTAAAGGCTAATACCCTACACTATAAATATTACAAATTTAAGGAGGAAGTTATGAAGAAGTTCAAAAAAACGATAACACTTATTTTAGCTCTTGCACTTATGATTTCAATGTTTGCAGGATGTGGAAAAGACGATGAGGCTAGCAAAGGTTCAAACTCAGGATCAAATGGAACAGAAAATGGATTAGCACAGATTTCAATGATGACATTTGACTTTGAAGGAAGTCCGCTTTCGGGAGATCATGCAGAAGATGTGGTTGCAGCCATGGAAGAACATACACAAACAACGGTTGATTTTTCTTGGGTACCAAGTGATAACTATGACGAGCGTTTAGGCTTAACCTTAGCTTCACCGGATGATATGCCCATGATTATTGCAGTGCCAAGTATGACATCAGCAATTACAAGTGCAGCAGAAGCAGGAGCTTTTTGGGATTTAAATGACTTTATGTTTGATTCAGAAAAATATCCAAACCTGTCACAGGCCAATCAAAATGTCAATAAAAGTTTGACCGTCAATGATCAATTAATCGGTGTCTATCGTGCTCGACCTATTGGACGTTTAGGAATGGGCTATCGTGCAGATTGGGCAGAAGCATTAGGTATCGATGAACCAGAAACAATCGAAGATTTATATGATATGATGTATCAATTTACATACAATGATCCTGATGGAAATGGTGAAGATGACACCTATGGATTGTCACTATGTAAATATACAGGACCCCTTGATGTGGTTCAAACGTATTTTGGTGTGGGGAATGAATGGACAGAAGTTGATGGCAAGTTAGTTCCGGTCCATCAAACACCTGAATATATGGAAGCACTAAAATGGATGAAAAAAATGTATGATGACGGTTTAGTCTATGCAGACTGGGCGGTTCGAGATACAGCAACATGGCAAGATGATGTAAAAAATGGTGAGTGTGGAATATTTATCGATGTACTCGATGGCTCACGACGTATCTGGGATTATTTTGTCAATAATGAGATTCCTGCAGTTGATGGAACGTCTTATGAACTTGCTACAATGAATTTAGTGGGTACAATTAATGACAAAACCCTAGCAACATCTGGATACAATGGATTCTTTGTGATTACAAAAGCGGCCAAAACAGAAGAAGACCTTGCGGCTTGCTTAAATTTCTTAGATAAAATGTCAGATGATGCAATGATTACACTTTCATCCTATGGTCTTGAAGGAATTCATTGGCAAAAAGATGAAAACGGAAACTTAGAGAATTTAGTTGCAGGAGATGCAGTTGCGGCGAAAGCATTTGCAGCATTAAATCAAACGGTTGCATATATTCCGAATATGAAAGCAACAGATATCGGACCTGAAATGACAGAGCGATTGATTATTGAAGAAGAAGTCAAAGCATCTAATGTAGATTACGCCGTGTTCAACCCGGCAGCAGCCTATATTGTGAACTCAGAGACATATTCTCTCAGTGGTGCAAATCTTGATGAAATCATTGATAATGCTCGTACACAATATATTAGTGGCGAAATTGATGAAGATGGACTTCAAGCTGCATGGGCTAACTGGGAAACACAAGGTGGCCAAGCGGTTATAGAAGAAATCAACGCGCAAAACAACTAATCAAAATGTATAGAAAAAGGGCTATCTTTTGATAGCCCTTTTATGCTATAGAAGGTGAGATTTATGTTAAAATTAGAGATAAAAGAAGTTCAAGACCAAGAGGTAACCGTGACATGGAATTCATTAAAAGACAAAGCAGTCTACTATGTGTATTGGGCAGATTATAATCATGATACAATGATATATAAGCTCATGGATAAAACGGTGGAGACAGAATACACCTTGAAAAAATCCACGCATGTTCCTCATTATATAAAAATAGCAATGGTTGATGACCAGGGCCAAGAGCTTATAGTTAGTGATGTGATAAATACACCGGTGCATCGACAGTTTAACGAGCAGTTAGAGGCCTTGAATCGTGGACTGATTGCAGCAAAATGCCCAGACGGGATTTTTTTAAGTTGGCGGTTAATGCGAGATGAAGTCAGTGGATATAGTGAGACCGGATTAACGGGATATGATTTTATAATCTATAAAAATCGGGAAAGGTATGCAAGGATTACGGATTCCACAAACTTTATTGATCCTAAAGGAAGCGGTGATGACCAATATGCAGTTGCACCTGTTTTTGAGGGTCAGGAAGGTGAAGTGTGTAAAGAAGTTCACTCCTTTATATCCGCAAGCAATTATATAGATATTCCCATGATGACACCTGAAGCCGGAGTTACTCCAAAGGGTGAGGCTTATCACTATACAATTAATGATATGAGTGTAGGCGATGTGGATGGCGATGGTGAGTATGAATACATTGTAAAATGGGATCCCAGTAATTCCCATGACGTTTCAATCAAAGGATATACAGGCAAGTGCTTTATTGATTGCTATAAACTTGATGGACGCTTGCTATGGCGCCTGGATATGGGGGTTAATATTCGTGCAGGAGCGCATTACACGCAATTTATGGTTTATGATTTTGATGGGGATGGTAAAGCGGAGATGTCGGTCAAGACCGCACCCGGAACAAAAATGACGCGCTATCATAAAGATGGACGTGTGGCTTCTGTGGACTATATAACACTAGCTAAATCGGATATAGACCAAGGAGTTACCCACGACGATAATTATGTATGCAGTGCAAAAGGCTATCAAAATCACTTAACTCAAATATTTATGAAATGGCATGAGCATTCGGAAGTTATAGCTGGAAGATGGCCAAAAAACCTTGAAACATGTTTTGGCATACCCACACGTTATTCTTATCCATTAAATCGTGAGGATGCAAGGGCCTTAGTCGACTATTTTATATATGAATACGCACCGAGTCGAAGTGAAAAAAATCATTTGGAAGCCTTTGAAGGATTTATATATGAAGGACCAGAATATTTAACCATGTTTGCTGGTAATGGACAAGAACTTGAGACAATTCCTTTTAAATTTGATCGCAAAGACGATGGGCTTATGTGGGGAGATTATGCCATGGCACGTATTGAACCGTGTAATCGTGTCGATCGCTTCTTATCCGGAGTGGCTTACTTAGATGGAGAAAATCCATACCTTATTGTGGCAAGGGGATATTATACACGAACAACCTTGGTGGCCTATCGCTTTAAAGACGGACGACATCGTGAGCATTTTTCTATAGATTCCGGTCATGTTCTAATGGACAATCCTTTCAATGACCAAGCCCATCTTCATAAAGGGAGTGATCCAATTTATGGTAAGTTAGCCGGTCAAGGAAATCATAGTTTAGCTACGGCAGATGTGGATGGTGATGGCTATCAAGAGATTATTTATGGAGCAGCCGTTATCGATCACGATGGCTCCCTTCTCTATAGCAGCTATGGACATCTTCCCAATGGACAAGAAGCAAAACTTGGTCACGGTGATGCTATGCATGTAGCTAATATTAACCCGGATAAGCCTGGACTTGAGATTTTTAGCGTGTTCGAAGGTGCTGAACATGCTCCATATGGATTTGCTTTGCGAGATGCAGAAACAGGTGAAGTTATTTTTGGAGAATATGCAGAAACTGACTTAGGCCGATGTATGATTGGAGATATTGATCCAAAAACTCCAGGCTTACAAGTGTGGGTCCGTGAAACGTTCGACTGTCACGGAAACCCCTTGGATGTACCCTTGCTAGGAACTAATCAATCGATTCGATGGTCAGGGGATTTGACAACCCAGATTTTGGACGGTGTCGATTACGTTCATGAAACTCATTCCGGTGTCATTCATGATAATGAACATGGCGTGCTGCTTCAACCGGAAGGCATGGCGACCAATAATGGAAGCAAGGGAAATCCCTGTTTGATTGCCGATTTATTCGGTGATTTTAGAGAAGAACTGGTCTTAAGAAAAGATGATAATTCAGGTGTAAGAATCTATACCAATACAGAGCTGACGCAACATAAGTTATATACATTGATGCATGATATACAATATCGAACGGGAATTGCATGGCAAAACAATTGTTATAATCAGCCATGCTACACAAAGTTCTATTATGCGAGTGATATGGATTGGAAAAATGTATTTGAAAGGAAGGGATGACCAATGCGAAAAATTTATTATTGTTTTCCGCAAGGAAAGCATAAAGTGTTTACATTAAGTTATGATGATGGGAAATGTGCAGACCGACGTTTAATTGAGATTATGAATCGTTATGGCGTGCGAGGAACATTTCACCTTAATGCAGGGCTTATTGGAACAGAGGATCGTATAGAAAAAAATGAAATAAAAGGTTTATATGAAGGGCATGAAGTATCAGCTCATACGTATACTCATCCCACGATTGAACGATCACCAAAAGAAGAGGTCATTGTTCAAATTATGGAAGACCGTAAAGAATTAGAGAAACTTGTAGGCTATCCAGTTCGAGGAATGTCTTATCCAAATGGTTCCTATAATCAACGCATCATGGATTTATTGCCGCATCTTGGAATTGAGTATTCACGCATTGTCGGAGGACACCAAAGTTTTAAACTGCCTAAAGATTTTCATGAATGGCAGGCCACATGTCATCACAATCAACAGGGTCTAAAGCGGGCGAAAGAATTTGTGGATTTGCATAAGACGCAATATTTATATTTGCTTTATATTTGGGGCCACAGTTATGAGTTTGATCAGGATAATAACTGGGAAATTATTGAAGAAATCTGTCGTACCGTCGGTGGAAAAGAAGATATATGGTATGCAACGAATATTGAAATTGTTGACTATTTGAAAGCTCTTGACCGTCTGCAGTTTAACACAGAGCGAACCCAAGTCCTCAATGCATCCCATTTAACATTGTGGCTTGATGTAGATGGAGATAAAGTTGCAATAGAGCCGGGCTTAAATAATCTATAGAGAAGAGGATAGATCATGACTTATGGCATACATCCATTCTGGTTTTGGAATGGGGACATGGATGAAGAAACAATTAAAGTGCAAATTCAAAGGATGGATGAACAAGGCATCACAGGTTTTGTCCTATGTGCCCGACAAGGGCTGACCATACCCTATTTATCTCAAAAATGGTTTGATCGTGTGCGAGTTGCCATCGAAGAAGCAAAAAAACGTGAAATGCTTGTATGGTTATATGATGAACAACCCTATCCAAGCGGTATATCCGGAGGAAAAGTGGTTCTTGATCATCCGGAGTTTGAAGCAAAACATATTGTTCCTCATATTTATATGCAAGAGGTAAAGTGGGAAGAAGAGCATCATTTTGATTTGGAATGGGGAAGGCCACTCTACGCGAAAGCCTTTCAGATAATTAGTGAAGAAGATCCGATTAACCTTAATGAAGGCATTGACATTCAATCACAGATTGGAAGCTTATTTAGAGAAGAGGTTTATCACGAAGTGGGGTTAACAGCCTATAATCGAAAACGATTTTTAGCCTGTGATGCATATTATCAATTAGATTTACAGGTCCCTAAAGGCTTGTATAAAATTGTTGTTTTTATGGAGGTACCCCTTCGTGGCCATAAATATTATGATTATTTTGTTGACCCAATGAATCCGGAGGCCGTTGATTATTTTATTGAAACGACCCATGAGCTTTATAAAAAACAGCTGGGTGAATATTTTGGAGCAACAGTTCAAGGTTTTTTTACCGATGAAATTCATCCCACTGGATATGAGGATCGATTAATTCCCTGGTCCCCTCGTATGCCAGAGATTTATCGTGAAAGGACAGGAAGAAATTTACTTGAGGAGCTTCCGGCTTTAATCTTAGATAGTCATGAAGATGCAGCAACGATTCGTTATGATTTTTATGATTGTTTAGTGGAGGGATTTATAGAATCCTATGACAAAAAAGTTCAAAAATGGTGTCATGAAAACAAGTTAAAATATATCGGTGAAAAGCCCATCTTACGAAGTCATCAGCTTGCCTATATGGATATTCCTGGCATTGATGCAGGACATCAAAAAGTTGGAACAAAACCGGAGATGTTTAGCGGACGCTATCGAGCCAATGGGAAAATTGCAGCTTCAGCCACTCATTTCTATCAAAAAGAGAGCGCTTTATGTGAGTCTTTTCATAGTATAGGATGGGGGATGGAGATTCAAGATATGAAGTGGACCTATGACTGGTTGTTCTTACAAGGGATTACACTTTTTATAAATCATGCTTATTATGGCAACGCTCAAGGACTGGCCAAGCACGATGCGCCCCCATCCGGTTTTTTTCAAATGCCCTGGTATCAACATCAGAAACACCTGTCAAGGTATGTCCAAACCATCGCTTCTGCCATGCAAGGAGGACGAAGACATATTCAACTTGTCTTAATTGACCCCATAACAACAACGTGGACATATAAAACAAAAAAAGAACGGGAAAATAGACTGGAGCTTTTTGAACAGTTACAGCAGCGCTTGTTTCAAGCCGGATATGATTTTTATATCATGGACCCATCTCTCCTTGAGGATTGTGTCAAGGTAAATGAAGGCCTTAGACATGGAGAAGAGATGTATAAACTCGTCGTTGATACGGATAAGCTGTCCTTGGATGAGATTATAAAACATTGCATTGGCTTGAAAATACCAAGACTTCAAGTTCTTCATCAAGGACGACGTGTTGAGGGCCTATACGCGGTTGCATGGGAAAAGAGTAATAGAGAGTATCAGTTTCTTGTCAATACAGGTGTTTTTCAAGGAAAAGTGCAGTTAATCAATCAAGAAGGTCATCTTCTTAATACAATGAATTTACAGCCATTTGAAAGCATACTTATAATTGATGGACACGTCAATCAAACATATACTTTTGATGAACAAGTATCATGGGTTTTTGATAGTCAAGAGTCCTGTCGATTTGAGCTAGCACAAGAAAATGTACTGCGTATTGATGCTTGGGACTTAAGGGTAGAAGGTCAATGTCGCTCTGTAAAGGCGAAACCAATTATTGATCAGCTTGAAGAGGGTGGCTTTATGCTCCCGGTTAAACGTCATGATCAGTTTGGGACATCCAAGCAATTACTTTTTTCAGAAATTCAAGCCCGGTACACAACACAGTTCATTCTCGAAAATCGGCAAGCATTAAAATTACGGATTGAAAAAAAAGGGATACGTGGCCAATGGTCGATTGGGATTAATGGACATTACATTGCACAAGAAAAAATTATTCGCGACGAGAATCTTACAGAGGAGGGCTATGAGCTTCCTATTACGTCGTATTTATTACAAGGGCTAAATCGCATAGAAATCAAACTAGAAGCAAAACATTCGTGGGATGGTGTCTTGGTCCCTATATATCTGATTGGTAGATTCTCAGTTCAATATAAGGATGAAAAATATGTGTTAGCCTCAGAAAAAACTCAGGGAAAATTTGCGGATTATCAAACAATGGGAATCCCCCATTATGCAGGAGATATCATTTATGAATATACTTATACCAGTCAAAGCAAAATTCAATGGTTTCGAATTGATAATCCGGCATTCCAACAAAGCGCGACATTGCGTGTCAATAATCAGGATATTGAAACAAAAGCATTTGCTCCATATATATGGGATGTGAGAAAGGCATGGAAAATAGGAAAAAATAAAGTGGAAATCATTGCATCGACCACACGTTTAGGGTATTATGAAAATCAGTACTATCGACCGAATAGAGAGCCTCAAGAAGCATATAAGGCCTATGAAAGGAATAAATCATGACGAAACAAGAAATAATAGAAAAAATCGAAGTAATTGTGGAACGCCTGATGACACTGGGTGAAGCAGATAGTGAAAAAGACAAAACAACATCCGAAGATGAGCACAAAAAAGGTTTCATTGAACGAGATTTTGGAATTAAAGAATGGGATTGGCCTCAAGGGGTTGGACTATTTGGTTTGATAAAACTACAAGAATATCATGATGATCAACGTTATGACAGTTTTTTAAATCAGTGGTATCTTGATAATATTGTGATTGGTCTCCCTTCACAAAATATTAATACAACAGCACCCTTCTTAACCTTGACGGAGCTTGCAAAGCGTATGGGAGATCAAGGTTTTGATGAATTATGTGTTCAACGAGCAGAATGGTTGATGGAACATTTGCCAAAAACAAAAGAGGGCGGATTTCAACATGTGACAAGTGCAATTGGTGATCGCATGGGGGTTCGGCTTAATGAAGGTGAACTATGGATTGATACATTGTTTATGGCGGTTCTCTTTTTGAATAAAATGGGGCATAAACATGATCAAAAAGAATGGCGAGAAGAGGCCTTAAAACAAGTACTTATTCATATTAAGTATTTATATGATAAGAAAACAGGGCTCTTTTATCACGGCTGGAGTTTTTTGCGAAACGACAACTTTGGAGAAATCTATTGGGCACGGGGCAATGCCTGGTTTACCTTTGGAATTATTGAATATTTGGAAGCGTCGAAAGATATGCTACCACAAGCTATAGTTACATATATTCAAGATACCTATTTAGCCCAAGTCAATCAATTGATTAAACGCCAAGATCCATCAACCGGTTTGTGGCATACGGTCTTAGATGATCCGTCTAGTTATTTAGAAATCTCCGGTTCTGCCGGAATTGCTGCCGGGATTTTGCAAGGCATTCGATGTGGATATTTAGATGGATACTATCAAGAACATGCCCTTAAAGCAATTGAAGGAATTGCAAAAGCAGTTGATGAAACAGGAACTGTAACTGGGGTATCCGCAGGAACAGGTATCGGAATGGATGCACAACATTACAAGGATATTATTATTGGACCAATGGCATATGGACAATCATTAGCTTTACTTGCATTGACAGAAAGTTTATATTTCTTATAAGATAAAAAGACTGCATACTTTGTGTATACAGTCTTTTTAAGTGCTTATTCAAGTTTGTCATTAATTTTATCCAAAACATCGTCTTTTTTATCAGACACTTTTTCTTTTGCTTCAACAACCTTTTTCTTGAGTTTTCCTTTGAGTTCCATTTCTTCATCATCCGTTGCTTGGCCAAGATTATCTAGGGCTTCGCCTTCGAGCTTGTCCTTGGTATTTTTAAGGTCTTTTTTTAAGTCACTCATAGATAACACCTCCTTTCAATACGTTAACGAAATTTTTTCTTATGTGCATACATGCGTTCGTCTGCAATACGTAAGCATTCGTCAAGTGTACATAACCCGGTTGGGTCAACTTCAATTGCCCCAAAGGCTAAGGATGCAATAGAACTTTTTAAAATAAACGACGCATTAATCCGATCATAAATAGCGTTTGCATCTTCTAGTGAACAATCTAATAAGATAAATAAAAACTCGTCACCGCCCACGCGAAAAATATAGTCAAAGCCTTGACGTGTCATTTGTTGAGCTAAATCAGCAAAATAAATGAGTAAACGGTCTCCTTCGGCATGGCCAAGTTGGTCATTGACTTGTTTAAAGTGATTAATATCAATACTGGCTATGATGAGTTTCGTATTCATCCGCTTGGCGCGCTCCTTTGAATCGTTAAAGAGATCAACAAGTTGGCGACGATTCAAGAGGCCAGTCATTGGATCTTGTATAGCTTGACGTTCAAGCTTTTCGTTTAATGCGTTTAACTGTTGATTTTTTTTTGAGAGTTCACGCCGCGAATTCACAAGTTCATTATTGAGTTTTGAGATTTCATCAAGGCGCTCATTTTCGAGACGTTCATATTCACGATGTTTGACCATACTTTCCTTAAGGGTCATACGAAAATGATTGGTTTGTTCGTTATTAATGCGCATCAGTTCTTCATCTAATTGAAATTTCAAGTCATCAATTGGTGTCGCTAAAATAAAAATACGATCTTTTCGTTCAATAGCAGACATAACGTAGAACATGGGTTCCTTATTTAATGTAAATGTTATAGTATGATCATTTGAAAATCCATTAGAATGAAGTTGACGTAAAAAATCAAAAAAATGTTCTAAGGAATCCTCGCTTATGGACTCGGTTAGGTTATGACCGAGCTTAAAAGGAGTTTTTCCTATAGATTCCTTGTCATATATTTCGAGAACGGTTCCAGACTCGTTGCAAATCAAAAAAACATCATTTTGGTGAAAAGATTGAGACATAGTGTCACCTCGACTTTAATTGAACCAGCTGTTTGCCTAGCTCAATGGCTTTTGTTGCATTAGACGCAGTACCATCGGCGCCAACTTCTTTCCATAAATCCGGATCGGTAAGAAAGGGATATCCACCAACAAGGATCTTAACTGTTTGGCAGGAGGGGTGCCTTCGAATAGCATCAATAGTTTTAATCAAATCAGAGATATGATACCCCATTGTTGTCGATAAGCCGATGACATCAGTTTTTTTAGCAACGACGGTATCAATGATTCCCCGCAAGGGTGTATTCGCACCGAGATAATAGGAGTTCCACCCTTCTAGCTCAAAAAAATCAGAAACCATGCGAATACCCAACTCATGTAATTCGCTACCAATACAGGCGCCGACAAAAATTAAATTGTTTTTAGGCCTTGCAAAAATGAGAGGATAAAGTTGTCCCATGATCAGCTGTGTAGATGCCGTGCAATAGTGCTCTTCGGCAACACTAATCTGATTTGATTGCCATAGTTTTCCAATTTTATACTGACTTTCTTGGAAAATATCAATATAAATTTGTTCGACACTAAATTGCTGTTTGATAAGGTCATCAATAAGCATGCTAGCAGCATGTCGATTTCCTTCGAGTAAAAAATTTACATAATTTTCCATATGACAAGCCAGTAAAGTGGATTTACTATTGATTGAGACAGGGTCATTTTCATGCATGACGGAGAGACCTTGTTGGATATATTCATCAATGGTTTCCCTATATTTCGCATCCACATAGGTTTTAGCAACCGAAGCGATTGAGTTTAAACTGACTTCTAGATAAGATAATGGTAAATGTAGGCCCTTTAGAATATCAATAAACCAACGGATATAACTGTTAAAAAGCTTGGGACTGTTTACTGTAATGGAGTCGGCAAGATATAAAACGGTATATCGAGTGTCTCGAAGGGATATATCGTCAAATTCAGGCGTTCGAATCGGTTCAAGTTCAGGCATTTGTGCATATTGCATCTTGAGGGCATCGGAACTGATGAAATTACGATTTTCCCGTAAAATAGTGCCTAGTTTATTATGCGCTGCCATAAGATACCCCCTTTATTAGCTTAATATATTAAAGTTTACTATTTATAATTATACTCTTATTTATACTTTTCAACAAGTGCAATAACACGTATAATGAGGATAGGAGGTGTTGTTATGACACAAAAAATAAGAGATGTAAAAAAAGTAACACAAGGTCAAAGAACCGTTGATGGTGCAGGTGTGCATCTTGTTCGTGTCTTAGGCTATCATGATACCAAAGATTATGATCCCTTTTTAATGCTTGATGCATTTGACTCGAGTAATCCGGAAGATTATATTAAGGGATTTCCTTGGCATCCGCATCGGGGCATTGAGACAATTACATACTTGATTGAGGGGGATATCGAACATGCGGATAGCCTAGGCAACAAGGGAAGTATCCTAAATGGTGAATGTCAATGGATGACCGCGGGATCAGGAATTATTCATCAAGAAATGCCCAAGGCTTCTAAGCGTATGTTAGGTGCACAACTTTGGTTAAATCTTCCGGCAAAAGATAAGATGACAAACCCCTTATACGGAGATATCAAACAAGATCAAGTTCCAATTCTTGAAGGGGATGGGCATACGGTACGAATAATATCCGGGACCTATTTAGATCAAAAAGGTGCCTTTGAAGGAAAATTTATAAAAGCAACCTATCTTGATGTTCAAGTTCAACCAAATCAAACATGGATTTATGAGACACCACAAGATGAGAAGCTGTTTATTTACATTGTCGAAGGAGCCGGAATATTTGGAAGGGATGAAGATCAACTCATTCAAGAAAAACAAGCCGTCTTATTTTCAGAAGGAGATCGATTTGTGATGCATACCAAAGATCAAGGCATTCGATTTTTACTATTTATGGCCAAACCGATTCATGAACCTATTGCATGGGGAGGACCGATTGTCATGAATACGCGAGAAGAACTGGAATTGGCTTTTCAAGAGTTGGATAAAAATACATTTGTTAAATATAGAGGCGAGATGTAAACGCTTAATTGTAAAGGATTTGAGGAGGACACAGATGAAACGTTGGAGTATAGTAGTCATGGTAATCATTCTTATCTTGACGAGTTGTCAAAGAAAGAATGAAACGAATGAAGAGATTGTCCAAGAGAGTGACCAAGAGCTAGATCAAGAGCTAAATCAAGAGGTGGATGAAGAAGCTGTGAGTGAAGCTTGGAAGCAGACGTATGACTTGAGTCTATCCCATATTGAGTTTTCGCTTCCGTCATATTTACCAGATGTAAAACCCTATTCCTTTGATTTAAGCTCATTAGATAATGCAGAACAATTTACGGGATTTACAAAAGGTCAAGAAGATATGTTGGAAGACAATGGTTTTGTCGTTTTAAAACCGAGTCAATCGACACCCTTAAAATTGCACCAAGTATATGAGATGGCAGACTATGATGATGTACCTACTTTTATTACTTCCGATGCCATATTAAATATGTATCATATTTTTTATGCAGAGAGTATGAAATATTTTGAATTAACAGAGTATTTACCCAGACTTCAAGAGCTGACAAGAAGCATGACGACAAAGTCATTAAACGCTTACGAAAAAGCAGATGGTCCTATAAAAGAAAATTTGGGAAAAGTCGTTGCTTATTTTGCTGTTGCTTCTCAGCTACTTGGAGAAAACATCGAGGTCCCTAATGAACTCATGGATTTTGTGTCGACTGAGTTAGGGCGCATTATGAAAGCTGAAGGTTACGAAGAATCCGCTATTTTTGGGCAAAAAATTGATTATACACAGTTTATCGTACGTGGACACTATACTTTATCTGAAGACATGGAAAAATTCTTCCGAGGAATGATGTGGTATGGCTATACAGGGTTCAAATTAACAACAGGCTCGGACTCGGAAGAAGTCGTCCATTTGGATGAAGTACGCCATGCACTAGTCATTACCACGATTTTAATGGATGAAGACGCCAAAGATTTAGATGATTGGATAGAAATCTACGAATTGACGAGCTTATATTCGGGAACATCGGATGATTTACATATTCTAGATTTAGTGAACCTTATTCGACTTGTTTATGGAGACGATCCAAATATTCAGACCTTATTTAATCCGCAATATGATCCAAAACTTGAAGAAGAGATTTTAAAATTACGTCAACCGGAAATCGTTGCCAAAATTTTAGGCCAAGCAACAGGAGGAAAACAATTTAAATTTATGGGACAACGGTTTACATTAGATGCTGCGATTATGCAACCACTCGTTGAACCCTTCAAGCGTCCCCTACCATCATCCTTTGATTTATTGACAGCTTTCGGACATGAACAAGCAGAAGAAATTCTATATAGCTACTATCCGACCAATGAAAAATGGACTGAGTTTGACGAAGAAATGCATTTAGCAAAAACAAGGGTTGCTAATCTAGACGATGACTTTTATCAAAGAGACTTGTATCATGGTTGGTTATGGTCGATTGATTCTGCAGCAAAAAGTTTTGAAAAGGAATCTAATATGCCACCCTTTATGCAAACACGTGGATGGACTCATAAAAGCTTATCAGCTGCCCTTGGAAGTTTTACGGAGCTAAAATACGATAATATTTTATATTCGAAACAAGTCATGGCGGAAATGGGCGGAGACATAGAAGTGCCTACAAAACATTATGTTGAACCAAATGTTGAATTATATGCCAAGTTATTGTGGTTAAGCAAAACAACAGAGATCAACCTGAGAGAAAAAATGCAAGAGCGTAGTGACTTGGATGATGTGTTACGTCCACTTATTGATATGGGAGAAATGCTTGATGTTTTGCTCACGTGTTCAATTAAAGAACTAGAAAATCAAAGTCTAACGGAAGATGAATTTGTAGATTTAAGTCGAATCGGTGGACTTATTGATAATATAAACTTTACCTATATGGCGATGTTATGGAATGAAGGCTATGAGATTGAAGATGAAGACAGTTCGGCCTTGGTTGTGGATATTGCAGGAACTACAGATGGGTATTATGCACAATGTGCCATAGGTATGCCTTATGAAATTTATGTGATCGTCCAAGTAAACGGAGAAAAACTTTTGACCAAAGGAAGTGTTTACAGTTTTTTTGAGTTTATTTCAGGAAAACGCATGACGACAGAAGAATGGTTGCCTATAGCCGGTATTGAAAAAGTTGAAGTCGATGCGGACTACAGCTATAGCCAGTATACTGGTGAGCAAGTGAATATTCTAGAAATGATGCCATGGATGACTTCGTATATTTCATCGGAAGCAAATAATGTTGTTATAAAGCCGAAAGAAGTGGATTGGAATGCATATAACTAAGGCCCTTTTATATATTCTTGCACTAATCGAACTGATTCTTTTAATCACAATACTCCATTCGAATCACCATTTTATTGATTGGGTAGAATATTATTCAGTGGATGGAGTGCATTATCTTTGGACGATTGAGGAAGCAAACGGAAAAAAATTGAATCAAGACGTGGGCAAATGGATCCGATTGTATCGCATTGAAGAGGGGCGAAGATATTTTCTCTATGAAAATGATTTTTCAAAGGTGTATCCTTGGGAGATTGAAGCAGGAGACATTGATGGTGATGGGCAGATGGATCTATATATCGGAACGATAACAGAAACAAAATTTTATGAATGGGCAAAGCGTCCATTCTTTTTTTCGTGGGAAGACCATCAGCTTGTAAAGAAGTGGACCGGTTCGTATATTGGTAGCCATGCACTAGAATCAATCACATTAAATGACTTCAATCAGGATCAGATCCATGAGATTGAGCTTACTGGAATAAGCAAGGAAGGCGAACAGATTGTCGAATGGTATCGATGGGCAAACTTTAGTTTTTATAAAATAAAAAAATAAAATGTGTTTTTACTGTAACAATTTTCTTGTTATTTTGTTATATATAGTGGAACATTTAATGCGGTTATGCCGTCGTATAAAAGATGACATTAAATAATGGGAGAATACGATATGGAAAAGACAAAGATAAAAGAGGAAGTCATTAGTTGGAGCAAAATGATTGTCGTGGCATTAGGGATTGCCTATGTGGTCAACAATATATTGATTGTGAACGCATATGTTCCCTCTGAATCCATGGAAAGTACACTGAGAGTCAAAGACCGATTGATTGCAAATCGTTTGGCCTATCTATTTGATGAACCAAAGCGAGGGGACATCATTGTCTTTGAATTTGATCAAGACGGGGAAGAAAAATACTATGTAAAGCGACTGATTGGCCTACCGGGTGATGAGTTAGTCATACGTGATAGTAAAGTTTATGTCAATGGAGCTATACTTAATGAGCCCTATTTGAAGGAATCCATGCGACCTAGAGACTATGGAAACTATGTGGTTCCCCAAGGATACTATTTTTTCTTAGGCGATAACCGGAATGAAAGTGAAGATTCACGATTTTGGGGCAATCCATATATTTCGCAAGAAGCCTTAGTCGGAAAAGTGATTTTAAGTTATTATCCTAATTTTCGCATGATAAAAGAACAAAATGATAAATAGTTAGTGGGTTATGACATTTTATACTTGCTATTAATTGATATAATAGTCTTAGAAACAAAGCAAAAACTTTTGAAGGAGGCTATTATGCAAAAATATGTAATCAATACAAAAAAACAAAAGGCACAAATCGATCGAAATATTTACGGGCACTTTTCAGAACATCTTGGCCGTTGTATATATGAAGGACTTTATGTGGGTGAAGATTCGGATATTCCCAATGTCGATGGAATGCGTACTGACGTTGTTGAAGCCTTAAAAGCAATGGGCTTGCCTTTGCTTCGATGGCCGGGAGGGTGTTTTGCCGATGAATACCACTGGAAAGATGGTATCGGACCCAAAGAAAACCGTAAAAAAATGATTAACACCCATTGGGGTGGTGTGGTTGAAGATAATAGTTTCGGTACTCATGAATTCATGCGCTTATGCGAACTTTTAGAATGTGAGCCTTACATTAATGGGAATGTAGGAAGCGGAACCGTTCAAGAAATGTCGGAGTGGGTTGAATACATGACCTTTGATGGACTATCTCCGATGGCAAAACTTCGAGAAGAAAATGGACAAAAAGATGCGTGGAAAGTTAAATATTTTGGCGTGGGTAATGAGAACTGGGGTTGCGGTGGAAATATGCGACCGGAATACTATGCGGACCTCTACCGTCGATATCAGACATATACCCGTAATTATGGAGATAATAAGCTTTTTAAAATTGCGGGCGGTCCCAATGTCGATGATTATAATTGGACCAAAGTCCTTATGGAAATAGCAGGACCCTATATGGATGGTTTGAGCTTGCACTTTTATACCTTTGTCAATAGTTGGGAAGATAAAGGTTCAGCAACCCAAATGACGGAAAAAGATTATTATCGTGCCTTAAAGAATACATGGCGTATGGAAGAACTCGTCACAAAGCATAGCCATATCATGGATAAATATGATCCCCAAAAGTGTGTAGCACTAGTAGTGGATGAGTGGGGAACCTGGTATGAAGTGGAACCGGGAACAAACCCAGGATTCTTATATCAGCAAAATAGTATGCGTGACGCATTAGTTGCAGGTATTAATCTTAACATCTTTAATAAACATGCAGACCGTGTGCGAATGGCAAATATTGCCCAGCTTGTAAATGTGCTTCAATCTGTTATCTTAACAGAAGGTGAAAAAATGATTAAAACACCAACCTACCATGTTTTTGATATGTATCAAGACCATCAGGATAATCAGTTGGTTGAGAGTTACATAACGACACCTGATCTTGACATTGATGGCGTAAATGTTCCGGCAATGACAGAATCAGCTTCTGTGAATGCATCAGGCCACCTTGTATTAACATTATGTAATCTGGACTTACATGAAGAACGCTTCATTGATGCAGAAACACTAGGCTTTAATCCTAAGAAAGTAACTGGACACATAATAACAGGTGCAATGGATGCATATAATACATTTGAGTCGCCTGAGCTGGTGAAAAAAGAAGTCTTTAATCAGGTTGAGCTTAAAGAATCCGGATTTACAATGACGCTTCCTACATGCTCGGTCGTTCGACTTGTTCTTGAATAGCAATGATGGTTTGTAAACGATGCTACGCATTTGCAAAAGGTAGCGATGATATTCACGCCGGCATTCTAAAGCATATTGAAGGAATGCCGGAAGAGATAAAATGTACAGATGCCATATACCAAGTGCGATTATCCCAGTGCGAATCATGTAAAAAACTTCAAAACGGAATGTGCGCCTTTTGTGGATGTTTTGTTATCTTACGTGCAATAAAAAAAAATCAACGATGTCCGTATCCAAAGACCCCTAGATGGTAGGGGTCTTTTCATATAAATTAAGGAATAAGAAAATGAGGAGATATACCCATTAAAAAGTCCTTGTCGTCATGGGTATAATAGACTATAATTTAGTCTATGGTGTATGTTTTTTATAAACTTTGCCATAAGCCGGCATATAATATTAAGTTTATAAACTATTTCATGATTATTTTTAAAATATTTAGATTAGCGAAGCGGATATAGCCTGTTTTATTAGCGGAAAGAAGCAGAGAAAACCCACAGGAGGCTATATCGATGAAAAAGGTTTTAAGTATAATAATGAGTTTAGCAATGGCTTTATTAGCATCAGGCGCAGCACACAGAGTATTTTAATAAAAATATGCCGGCTTTGTATAAGGAGATTAGCGAATGAATGCACAACATAAAAAAACAAGGATATTAAATTCTATATTAGGAGTTATATATGCTATAGTGGCATATATTTTTTATCAAGAGTTTGGAATGAGTGATTGGAGACAGCTCTTGTTTTGGGCAGGCCTAGCCATTATTGCAGAATCGTTTGTTGTGATATCATCTGCTGGGACATCTACGTCTGTAGGAACAGCCATTTATCTTTATTCAGCTATTATTGGTACGCCTTTTGATGTTTTAATTATTGTAACAGTAGGAATATTATTTTCATTTCCTGAAATAAATGATAAGCGTCAGCACTTTTTTAATACAGCGCCTTATAAAATGGCATTTAATATTTTTAATATATCCTTAGCAATGGCCTTATCCAGTGTTCTTTTTCAACTGTACCAAGGACCATTTAATATTATTATTTTTGCACTAATTATGCTAGTTGCCTTGGCCGTTGAAGAGTTAATCAATGGGTTTATTCTTCTCCAATATTTTTCGATTCAATTTGATGATATTAAGGCTCGGGATATTTTGAAGGATATTTTTGGGTCATATATGAATTCTTTAGCTATAGGAACACTCGGTATTTTCTTGGTTTTTGCCGATTATACATATGGCAAGTCCATTGTCGTGATTCTATTTATTCCGATTCTACTCGCAAGATATTCCTTTAAGCTTTATTATGATTCCCAGCGTATGGCCATCGATACTATTCATGCCTTAAATGAAGCTCTTCATGCAAAGGATGCTTATACAGGTGGGCATACGGGGCGAGTTCAACAATATGCCATGGATATTGCAAAGGCATATAAATTAAGTCCCCACCAAATTGATACCATTGATAAAGCGGCCCTATTACATGATATTGGAAAAATCGGGATTCCGGATGATATATTAAATAAAGCCGGTAAACTAACGGATGAAGAATATCGAAGAATACAAGACCATGCTAGTATTGGCGGACATATTATCGGAAGTGTACACTCCTTGCGTAAAATTTCGCTGATTATTATTCAGCATCATGAACGTTATGATGGGAAAGGCTATCCGAATCAATTAGCCGGTGATCAGATTAGTGTTGAAGCTTCAATATTAATGATTGCTGACAGTTTTGATGCTATGACATCGGAGCGGCCTTACCGGAAAGCCTTTAGTAAAGAACATGCCATTCAAGAGTTGATTGATAATGCCGGGACTCAATTTCATCCACAAGTTGTTCGATGTTTTGTTGACGATGTGCTTTCACGACCTGGATATAAAGTGGGAGAAGCAGAGGGAGAGCTTGTAGAAATCGATGATTTAAGAGAAGAACAAACGAATGCAGAAAGGGTTAATGAAGCATGATATTTGAGGGGATTATTCTTGCAATGCTTTTTGGATATATGCGAAAAGGCAAGATGAAAAATCTAGAAAATGTAACGATTCAGTATTGGTATCTGTTTATGATTGCCTTTGCTTTACAGACAATTTCTTTTGCCGTTGAATCTATTCCTGAAACCGGATTTTTTTTCATGCATGTTGGAAGCTACCTGTTAATTATCTATGTTTGTTATCGTAATCGACATTTTTTCGGTATGTGGTTTATGGGAATAGGCACCTTTTTAAATGGTTTGGTCATTGCCGTAAATAATGGAAAAATGCCTGTAAAACTCCCGGATTATGCGGAAGGAATTTTTGACCGAGGGCATGGGCTATTAACAGAAGCGACAAAGCTATGGTTATTAGCAGATATTTTCATTATTGATATACCTAGGTTATCAACCCGGGTCATGAGCATTGGTGATTTTTTTATAGTTTTTGGTGTTTTTAATTTAATTCAACAAGGAATGCAAACACAGGCAGAACAAACGGAAAAATAATAAGTTAAGCACAAAATGGACGTTACTTTTAAGTAGGGTCTTTTTTTCAAATTTAAGGAGAATACTATGAAGCGTATGAAAACCATATCGCTAAAATCAAAAATAATCGTATTAATTATTTGTGTATCAATTTTGCCAATGCTTGTCTTGGCCATTATGGCGTCCTATAATTATAACAACATTATTAAAGAACGCTTTCTTGCCTATGCCCAAAGCAATATGAGCCATGTCACGTCCTCGATTAGTGGCGAGCTTGAAGATATGAAAGAATCCGTTCGATATATGCTACAAGATCCAACATTTAATGCAGTCATTGTAAAACAACCCAACGTCGAAGAAAATTCACTTGAGATGTTTGATCTCATTCGTGACATTAAGTCCTACTTAAGTACCATTGTCTTTGCCAGAAAAAACTATGATTTAGGAGGACTTTTTTTTTATACAACCGGCCAACACGTATATTATACAAAAGAAGCAGGACTTATCAGTGGAAATGACATACCGGTTCAAGACATGGCCAATTTGGCGAAAAATAGTGTAAAAACTCAGTTTTATACAAGGTATGAAGATGGGCAGTTTAATGTGTATTTAACACAATTGCTGCTTCATAAGGATAACTTTAAACCCATTGCGATGATGTATTTTCGGATTGATCCTGAATATTTAGAAAACATTTTGGAAAATATCAATATCCAGACAGACGAATCGATTTACTTATACTCCAAGGATTCTCGTGTGATTGCTAACAAAGGAAGTGTAAGTGAAGTGCATAAAGTTCTTAGCCAAGAATTTAGCCAAGAAAATCCGGGGTTTTATACCCAGACCAAGGGACAAGAGGAGTACTATATTATTACGGACCAAATACCCACATTGGACTTATCCTTGATTACACTTGTATCTTCTGAGATGCTGATGCAGGATTCTAAAAAAGTCATACGATTAGTTATTATTCTATATTTGGCAATGGTTCCTTTTTTTGCCTTAATGGCATACTTTCTTTTTCGTACTATATTAAAGCCAATGAAAGAGTTGACATCAAAAATGAAAGCCTTTGAACGAGGGGCTTTGGATGTGAAAATACCGGAAAACAGACACGATGAATTTGGCCTTGTATATCATGCTTTTAATAAGATGACACAAAACATTAATCGCTTAGTAAGTGATGTATATGTCAAAGAATTGGCCAAAAAAGATGCGGAAATTTCAGCACTTCAAGAGCAAATCAATCCCCATTTTTTATATAATACACTTGAGTCCATTAATTGGCGGGCGCAGTTAGCGGGAGAGAATGACATTGCCTTAATGATTCAAGCATTATCTAAACTTATGGATGCATCAATAAATCGGTCAAAGCGCAAATTAATTCCGGTTAAAGAAGAAGTCGGCTATGTGAATCAATATATGTATTTGATTCAAATGCGCTATTCAGAAAGCCTAGAATATTATCAAAACATTGATCGTGAGATTGAAGACGCCCTTATTCCCAAGCTTATTTTACAGCCTTTGCTTGAGAATGCGGTAAAACACGGAATAGAACCTATTGGTGAAGGACTCATTAAACTTATTGGGAAAAAAGAAGATGGACGTTTGGTATTTATCATACGGGATAATGGGATTGGGATGAATGAAGTCCAATATAAAAAAATCCAAAGTATGATTCATGAAGAAAAAGAGATTATCGATATGAAAAAAGGTGAAGGTGCAAGTGTCGGTCTTCAAAATGTGTTTAGACGTATACAATTGATTTATGGAGATGGTGCAAAAATAAAGATTGAAAGTCATCCAAACCAAGGGACAACAATCACGATTTGTTTTCCGGAGATTTCAGACACAATGACAGACTAAGGAGAAGATATGGGAAAATATCAAATATTTATTATTGATGATGAACCAATGGTTGTGAAAGGATTAAAAGAGCTTGTTCCATGGGAAGAGATTAATTGTAACGTCTGTGGAACAGCTAAAAATGGGGAGGAAGGTTTAACAATTATTGCAGACCGACAACCGGATATTGTGATTAGTGATATTCGCATGCCCAAGCTTGATGGCCTACAAATGATTGAAAAACTAAAAACAGTGACGAAAGAAACCAAGTTTATTGTACTGACAAGCTATCGCGAGTTTGATTATGCACAAAAGGCAATTGAACTTGGCGTTATGAAGTATTTATTAAAGCCGACCAATATTGAAGATATAAAGTCTGCTGTTATTGAAGCAATGATGCAACTTGATGATGAACATTCCAAAGAAGAAGACCTTACACGTTTACGGCAAAAACTTATAGAAACTATCAATGTGTTTGAGGATAAGTCGGAGGAATCTAAGCAAGACGAGGATGAAAGCGAATCTAGACTAAAGTATTTAGCGGTTCAAGCCATTAATTATATGAAAGAAAATTATAGCCATAAGCTCGACCTTCAAGAAGTTGCGGACCATTTGATGATTAGTACATGGTATTTGTGCAAAATACTCAAACAAGAATTGGATAATTCCTTTGTCCAGCTTCTCAATGAAATACGTATTCAAGAAGCTAAACGTCTTCTTGTGGAGTCTCAATATAAAGTATATGAAATAAGCGAACGTGTGGGCTATACAGATACACCTTATTTTACAAAAACATTTAAAAAGTATACGGGTGTTACTCCCAACCAATATAGAAATACCTACTATGCCTAGGAAATGTACTAAAAAGACAATAAAATACAATGATGATGTCAAAAATTGTGCAATTGTACAAGAATAGACAAGAAACAACAAGATTGACTTCTTAAAATTTACCAAACAGGATGTTAATATATAGGTACAGTAAATGTTACTAAATATTATATCTGTACAAGGGAGGAACACAATGAAAAAATTATTAGCACTAATACTTACAGTAGCACTGATGACATCTTTATTTGTAGGATGTGGTCAAACAGACACAGACAATTCAAGTGGCGCAGCATCGGATGCCGGAAATACAGCGAACGATACAAGTGATTCAGAATCCAGTGAAGTTGCTAAGGATGTTGAACTTAGAATTGTGACAATGTTCGGTGGAACGGATCCGTCGACAGAAGTATTTGAACAGCAGTTAAAAGATTTTATGGATGACAATCCGAATGTAACTATTATTAATGAATCCATGACATCCGTTGGTGATGAATTTAGAACAGCAGTCAAAACAGATTTTTCAACAGGGAATGAAGCTGATGTTACCTTCTTCTATACTGGCGCTGATGCAAAGGGAATTATCCAAAGTGGCGGAGTTGTACCTTATGAGGAAGTGCGCGAAACGTATCCGGAAGTTGGTGCGGATATTTCAGACAGTATTCTTGACTCTGTTCGTGAGTTTGACGGAAAGCTTTATGCCTTACCCATGACCGGATTTTATGAAGGGTTATTTGCCAATACAGAACTTTTTGAACAATATGACCTTGAATTACCAACAAGCTGGGAGAATTTAACGACGGCAATTGAAGTTCTTAGTGAAAACGGGATTACACCCATTGCAGGACCCATTGCTCAATCCCACTATTTGATTGAACATTTTGTGTTAGCTCAAGCGGGTGTTGAAGGCCATCAAAACGTTCTTGACGGTGATCTTCCTCAATCATGGATTGATGGACTAACACATATCAAGGAATTCTATGAAATGAATGCATTTAGTGCAGATGCTATTGCAATGGAGATTGAAGCATCTCAAAACTTGTTCCGTCAAGGAAGTGCAGCTATGATTTTTGAAGGCTCTTGGTTTATCGGTGGTTGTGATGAAGAATTACAAGCAAAAATGACGGTTATGCCTATGCCGACAGCACCAAGTGGCGCTAAAGATCCAACATCAATTGTTGCAGGATATTCTAGTGGATATTATATTTCGAGACGATCCTATGATGATGGATCCAAGCAAGAAGTGGTTGTTGATTTAGTAAAACACTTAACGTCAGCAGAAGCCATTAAAGAGATTGCTACAGCCAATGGTGGAACGCCAAGTGCTCCTGTAACGGTTGAAGGTCTTAGTCAAGTGGCCTTAGACGGACACAAAATGGCAGCAGAAGCAAAAGGCCTTAGCATGCCGATTGATTCTCGTCTAAAACCAGAAGCCTTTAACTATATTGTTAAAGAAGGTGTTCCTTTCATCGCATTTGGTGAGAGAACAGCCTTAGAAGTGCTAGAAGAAGTCAAAAATATTCAAAGTCGTTAAAAACACTATAGCAGCATATCGATAATTATCGCAATGCTGCTATATTTTTACCTTTAAATGGTAATAAAATATAAAAAGGGGTAATAAAATGAAACTATATGAAAATAAAAAGACAATCACGCTTTTTTTGTTTCCGGCCCTGCTTTTTATGACGGTATTTCTATTCTATCCATTTTTCATGAATATCATAAAGAGTTTTTACGCATCGGATGGCTATGTGAATTCAGCGTTTATAGGCATCGATAATTATCGTCGAATGATAGGCGATCAAACGATGCAAGTGGCCATCAAAAATACATTTGTTTTAATGTTTTATGTTGTGGTTTTTGAACTTGGTATAGCGCTTATATTAGCCGTATTAGTGAATAGCATTCCAAAAGGAGACCGCTTTTTTCAAACCGTATTTTTCTTTCCGATTGTCATCTCGGCAACAGCGATTGGAATGATGTTCAATCTTTTTTACGCGTATGATGGTGGATTGCTCAATAATATCATCCTTAATTTTGGTGGCGAGGCAAGGGTTTGGAAGTCGGTTGAAGCAGCATTGGAAATCATCGCCATTCCTACGATTTGGCAATACATTGGCTTTTACTTTGTATTGATGTTAACAGCAATTAAACAAATTCCAAAATCCCTCTATGAATCAGCCATGCTTGATGGCGTAACAGGATTTAAGAAACTGATTTATATTACAATCCCACTGATTCGTAATGTATTAATCACATGCTTGGTCTTGGCAATTACAGGAACCTTGAAAGTCTTTGATCTTGTCCTTATCATCACTAATGGAGGACCCTTAAATGCATCTCAAGTCCTTGGACTGTATATGTATCAAAAAACCTTTATTGATGAAGCTTTTGGTTATGGAGCCTCGATTTCAGTTGTTATCGTTGCTATTGGTTTGATTGTTTCATTTATTGTGAATCGAATATTTCGACAAGAAGAATTTACGTATTAAGAGAAAAGAGGAAAAACATGAAAAAAAATAGAGTTTTGTCAATACTTATGTATAGCGTATTAGCCCTGTGGGCGTTGACAACAATCTATCCACTCATATGGGTTGTTTTGAATTCATTTAAAGATACACAAGAGATTATCATGAATTCGTTTTCGCTTCCCCAACGCTTTTTTTTAGAAAACTATCAAACGGCGCTTGAAAATAATATATTGCAAGGATACGTCAATTCTCTAATTATCTCGGTATCCGTGGTATTTTTCGTAATACTGTTTGGCTCCATGGCAGCATATACTTTAGCACGGTTTCGTTTTAAGAGCAAAGTTCTTATTCAAGGGTTGATTATATCCTCGCTAATGATTCCGATTTTTGCAACCATTGTACCTGTGTTTGGGATTTTACTAAAGTTGAAGCTGTTTAATAATCATTTAGGACTGATTCTTCCACAAATTGCCGGAAATTTAGCCTTTACTATTTCTGTGCTTACATCCTACATGAGTACGATTCCCATTGAGATGGAAGAAGCAGCCTTTATTGAAGGATGTTCATCCTTTCAAGTGTTCAAGAAAATCGTATTGCCGATTACAAAACCATCCTTAGCCGCAGTAAGTATTTTCGTCTTTTTGTGGTCCTATAATGACTTGTTTTCAGCATTGATTATCCTTCGGACTCGAGATAAAATGCCGATTAATGTTCTATTAACAGATATTAGCTCACAATATGGGACGGATTATGGCTTGATGGCAGCGGTTATTGCAATTATTGTTATTCCGATTGTACTTGTATATATCTTCGCGCAACAGTTTATTATTGAAGGCATGACATCAGGGGCAGTGAAAGGGTAGGTGACGACGATGATCAAATTTGGAACAGGTGGCTGGCGAGCAATTATTGGTGATGAATTTACACGGGAAAATATTGAGCGTATAGCGCAAGCAGTGGTCGATATGATGAAGGATGAAAATGTAGCAGAGGCAGGTATTGTTATTGGTTATGACCGCCGCTTCTTATCCAATCGATCAGCGCATTGGATGAGTGAAGTTTTTGCAGGAAATAATATTGGGGTATGGCTGATTGATACAGAAGCCCCGACGCCGATTATTATGTATGCGGTTGAACAGTACAAGTGTGCCTATGGGATGGCAGTAACTGCTAGCCATAATCCGGCAGAATATAATGGAATCAAAGTCTTTGTTCGAGAGGGACGTGATTCTGATGTGACGGTTACCGATCGTATTGAATTAAAAGCAAATATGTTAGGTGAAGAAAATATAAATAGATGCTCTTATGATGAAGGGCTCAGTGAAGGAAAAATACATTTAATCAGCCCTTTTAATGATTATATAGATACCATCCTTAGTATGCTTAATGTAGAGGCAATTCGAAACAAACATTTAAAAATACTTCTTGATCCAATGTTTGGTGTATCCAAGACATCCTTGCAGACGATTTTAATGTCGGCTCGTTGTGATGTCGATGTGATTCATGATCGTCATGACACCATGTTTGGGGGGCGATTACCTTCGCCAAGCGCACAGACACTCACGCGGCTCAGTGATTTTGTCGTAGAAAAAAATTATGATTTAGGTATTGGAACCGATGGTGACGCAGACCGATTAGGGATTATTGATGAGTTAGGCGACTTCATTCATCCCAATAAGATTATGGCTTTACTTTATAATTATCTTCTCGACTATAAAAAGTGGCAAGGCGGTATTGTTCGAAATATAGCAACGACTCATCTACTGGATGCCATTGCGCAAAAACACGGACAAGAATGTTATGAAGTTCCGGTTGGATTTAAATACGTATCGGCCAAAATGCAAGAGACGGATGCAATTATCGGTGGAGAAAGTAGTGGTGGTTTGACCATTAAAGGACATGTTAATGGAAAAGATGGTATCTTTGCAGCCGGACTCTTAGTAGAGATGATTTCCGTTACAGGAAAGCGGTTGGGAGAAATGTTAAATGTGATTGAAGATACATACGGGGCGTTTGAAATGAACGAAGCCAATTTGGAATTTCACCCAAAGGAAAAAGACCGATTAATGCACGTACTTTATGAAGAACGAAGTATTCCGGATTTTGATCAGCCGATTGATCATGTCAGTTACGATGATGGCGTCAAGGTATATTTTGAAAACGGGGGTTGGATTATTGCACGATTTTCAGGAACAGAACCCTTACTTAGAATCTTTGCAGAGGATTCAAGTATGGAATTAGCCAATACATACATTCAGAAGATGAAAGAATTTTTAAAAATATAGGAGGCACATATGTTTATAGCAGACCAAGTGTTTGAGCAAATGACATTGAAGGAAAAAATCGCTCAGATGTTTCTTCAATATTATCAAGGATATGATAATATGCCGGAAAAATTTGTAGAAATGAATCGTAAGGACCAATTGGGCGGATTCATTTTTTTTTCCGGTAATAATGTCAAGAGTCTTCATCAGTTAAAGACCATGACAGAAGAAATCAATAGCCATATTAAGGAAAGTAAACATCAGATCCCGTTTTGGCTAACAATTGATCAAGAAGGCGGACAACTTACGGCGATTTTTAACGGGACAACAATCTTCCCGGGAAATATGACCTTAGGTTTTGCCAATGATAAAGACCTTGCCAAGCAACAAGGACATCATGTTGCACAAGAGCTTCGTTACGCGGGAATTAACTTATGCTATGCACCGGTTTTAGATGTGGATTATGATGCACAATTTGGCGTACCGATTGTTGATAATCGTAGATACTCGACAGATCCTCAAGTTGTCGCAGATATGGGGAGTGCTTTTATTAGTGGAATGCAGTCAGAAGGACTCTATGCATGTGGAAAACATTTTCCGGGAATGCGAATCACAGAAGTTGACACCCATTTCCAAGTCGATCGAAATCCAGAGCCGATTAAGCGCTTAGAATTCGTCGAGATGGTACCCTTTAAACAAGCAATACAAAAAGGGTTAAACTGTATTATGACACATCACGGCATATTTGAGGCACTAGACCCGACCTTACCGGCCTCTCTATCACCAAAAGTCATCACTTATCTTAGACAAGAGCTAGGATTTAAGGGCTTAGTTGTTACGGATGATTTAGTTATGAAAGCCATCCTTAATGAATATGGAGAAAAAGAATCTATAAAATTAGCGATTAATGCGGGTTCAGATCTTATTATATCCACATGTGCAAGTGATTGGTTTGTCGATTATGTTGATAAGTGCGTTCAAACAGGAGACATCAGTGAACAACGTATTAATGATGCAGTCTATCGTATTTTAAAAGCAAAAGAGCAGTTGGGAAAAGAACAATCGACTAATAACAAAGGTGTAAAAACCATTGATCAGCAAGTAGGAAAAAAATTATCCAAAGATATTGCTAAAAAAGGGATTGTTTTATATAAAGGAAAGGAAGCCGATCTTCCCATAGCACTTGAAAATAAAAAAGTGGGTATTGTTTTTGGTAATCCTGCTCGTTTAGTTATGAGCGATGCGACTAATTTATATGATCTTTCCTTAAAAGATATTTTGAAAAAAGTCACAGGGCATGAGGAAGTTAAGGAAGCGATTATGCCATGGCATCCAACGGATGAAGAAATCATTAGTTTAACCGATGTTGGAATTATTTCAGACCTTATTATATTCAGCGCGGTTAATGCCTATCGATTTACACGACAAATCGATGTGCTTAAAGAGATTCGAGCTTACTGTCCTGATAAACCTATTATTGCTATTGCATCACGAAGCCCGATGGATGCAAAACTATTGAGTGAATATGCGAATATTGTGATTATAACAGGCGGAATTATTGAAAGTACATTTGAAGCAGTTTTTGAAAAAATATTCAGAGGTAGGTGATTGGAATGAGAGAAAATATTGATATATATTTAGATTGGTACCGGCGCATACAAGCCGGAGATTCCAAACTAAGTGAAGGCAAGATTCCCGGCGGATATTTTATTGGTAGAGATATTCTGATGTTTCCGACAGATAAGGGGGATGTTAGGTATCCTTATGGAGCAGATGGTTTTAATTATTGGACCTATGGGTCCGGTTATATTCATTGTAATGAAGGCTTGTTTTCACCATTTTTACGAGCAAGTGAAGGCGCAGAGCCTAAAATTGCATTTTTTGCAGGCGTTAAAGGCGAAAAGCATAAGTTCTCCTGTATGTCCGTACCAATTATGGCTGAAGAACCTAAGGAACTAATACGCTTTACTGTTTTTAGTCAGTCAGCAACATATTATATTACGGACACAGTTATGCTAACGACAGCCCTTGTGACCTATATCAAAGAAGGAAAAATATATTATAGATTATGGATGATCAATAAAACAAATAAGCCATTGACCGTTTTTACTAGTGCTTATTTTAATCCTTTTTTAAAAAATGCCTTAGTGGAAAATTCAACGGATCGTTGGTTTCGCCAAGTCCGATATCAAGAGGATGATCAATTAGGCAATTATGTTATTGAAACTTATGAGGAGCGCGACCGAGATTCCATGGCAACAAATTATGGGCTTATTCGAACAGAGGTGAACAAACCAGAGAACATTATTGATGCAAGCCATACAACGTCCCGTTACCAATATGTGGGAGGAAGCCGGTCATCTCTGCATACCGCAGCTACTTTTCACAATGAAGATATAGAAGATGAGATTCATGCAACGTCGTTTACGGAAACCGGAATTTGTGGTGATCTTATAAGCTATCGATTGGAAGATGAAATGGAATATCGTGCTGAAATGATTTTTTCGCGAGATACTTTTGTGCAAAACCAGATAGTAAATCACGAGGAAAATGAAGATAAAGAACAAGAATTTTTGATTGACGTTTGTGGTGGAGACGGTATTTCGCCGGCGATTATGAACGGATTTATGTACCATTTAAAAGAACAAGTGACCTTTTGTTCTGAAATTAAAGGCTATATTCAGCTATCACATTTCTCTCTAATCGGTATTCGTGATATTTTTCAAGCCCTAGAAGGGTATTTGTTTTATGAACCGGAAAAAGCCAAGGTGAAGATGCTAGAAGCCCTGGATTTTACCAGCATAACCGGTCAATTGCCACGACAATATTCGCTGCCAAAAGATGCAAACATTCTTCCGGTCATGGATCTTCGCCCCTTTATTGATCAAGGAGTGTGGGTTATTTCAACCATAATGACGTATCTTCGTTTTACCAAGGATTGGTCCTTCTTAGACGAAGAATGTGGATACTATGATTTTATTGATCGGCATAAGTATATCGCCAAAAAAAATAATGTTAAGGAATCCGTGCTGATGCATATGATTCACATTATGGATTATTTACTTGAAAATAGGGATCATGACAATACAAACTGTGTCCTTGCACTCTATGGAGATTGGAATGATGCCCTTGACGGTCTAGGCAGAAGTCAAGATCCTAACAAAGAGTACGGATCCGGAGTGTCTGTGATGGCAACCCTTCAAGTTTATCAAAATCTTTGTGAAATGTTAGAATTATTGACGCATTTAGAAGAACAAAAGCGATATTGTCATTTATATGATGCCTTAAGCCAACGAAAAGAAGTCTATGTAAAAGCAAGAGACCAAATAAAAGAGGGCTTACTTATCCATGCCATTGATGGTGACCATATTATTCATGGCTGGGGTGATCAAAAATCTTATTTAGTGGGTAGCCTCAATGATCCGGATGGTGTCGCTCGCGACGGATTAACAAGTCAAGCCTTTTGGATCTTATCTGGTTTCCTTCAAGTGGACCCTCATCATCGCAAGCATCGTGACTATATTTTGAATGCATATGAGCGATTAGACTCAAAATATGGTTATAAAACCTTTGAACCCTATTTTGAAAAAGGAACGCAAGGAGTCGGTCGTATACCTAATTTACCAAAAGGAACGGCAGAAAATGGAGCTACATATATCCATGCCAGCATGTTTGCAGTTATGAGCCTCTTTGCTATTGGTGAAGGAAAGTTAGCATGGGAGCAACTTGAAAAGCTTTTTCCCTTTACTCATGAAGAGGTTTCTGTCTCACCCTTTGTCTTGCCAAATTCTTATGGAGACAATGAAGAATTTCATATTGATGGTGAATCCATGCAAGATTGGCAAACCGGCAGCTCCAATGTGTTGTTTAAACTTTTTGTGCGCTACGTGCTTGGCTTTGAACCCCTATTAAGTGGATTGCTTATTCAGCCCAGCCGCTATCAAATTTTTGAGACGATGTCGCTACGGATTAAATATCTCAATCATAATGTTTTGTTAAAATATAATGGAAAACCCACAAAATCGACAAGTAACCGTGAATTTAAAGTTAATGGCCTATCATATCAAGGTCAATATAATTCCACGATGCAGATGCATACATTATTGATTTCCGATGTAACAATTCAAGGCCTTGAAAAAGAAATTATAATTGAAGTTATGGATATGTAAACGTCTATTGACAAGGGAAAGGTCTCATGATATATTTAAGTTAATAAACTTTACTTACTTGAGTTGGACGTATTAATTTAGGAGACGACATGGAATTTAAAGGAAGTACACAAACGGATATTAAACGCGATAATCAAAAAATGATTTTTTCCCTTCTCTTTGAAAATGGGCCCATGACTCGAGCGGAAATAGCCAAAGCCCTTGACTCATCTAAGCCCACTGTGTCTAAAAATGTTGCTGAATTGCTCCAGGCCAAGCGTATCATAGAAGTGGGTAAAGAAGATAATGCAGTTGGAAAAAAAGGTATTCTTATTGATGTTAATGCCAATTACCAATATGTCTTAGGTATCGACTTGTCAAAAGATCGTTTTCACCTTGTCATTGCAAATTTGCGAGGAGAATGGCTACTTCATGAGCAGCTTTCTGTTGAAACTGTTTATGAACCGACACATGTGGAACGATACTTAGAAACATATTTTAAACAAGCAAAAGAACAAAATATTGACATTTCAAGAGTATCTCAAGTAGTAATTTCTTATCCCGGAGTTGTGGGTCAAAATGATGGCTACTATTTGACAAATGTCCGTCATAAAGAAGTTTTATTGCGTGAAGTGAAAAATTTTTTAAAGGCAAAGAACTTTGAGACTATTTTTGTAAAAAATGATATTAACTTAGCAGCCGTAGCAGAAAAACGCTATGGAATCTTCCAAGATGAACCTAACCTATATTTGATCAGTGCCCATACAGGTGTCGGAGTCGGTATTATTATTAGTCATCGTCTTTACGAAGGTGAACGGAATGCGGCAGGAGAAATCGGTTTTATCCTACCCAAGAAGCAGCAAGACGGAAGATATTATACCCTTGAAGAACGGGTAGGTATGCAGGCGATTCGAGATCGCTATCGAGAATTAACCGGGAAAAAGGAATCCTTTGGTGATATACAGCGAATACTCAGTCAAAAGACAGATTCGAAAATGTTGGACCTTTATGATGAGATTTTAGAAGAATTTGCGGTTGCAATTACAAATATCGCATTGGTTTTAGACATACAAAAAGTGATCTTGACCGGACAGGTATTTGATTTAAAAGATACAATGATTCAGGATTTGCAAGAACGTGTGAATCAAATGACACCGATTGAAACCAATATATATCGTTCAATGATTGAAAATGCATCTGTAAAAGGAGCTATACTCATAGGAATTGAACGAATCATAGAAGCATGATGCGATAACAGTGTCGCTTTTTGCCACATAAGTTAATAAAGTTTACTAATGGAGGTGTACAATGAAAGCAATTATTAATGGCCAAATCTATTATGAGGGAAAGTTTCAAAAAGGAAAAGTACTTGTATATTCAAATAAGATTGAAAGTATATTAACCCAAAGTGCGTATGAGGACATTAGAAAGCACATGGATGAAGAGACAAATGCAGAGGGCAATTTTGTCGTTCCCGGATTTATCGATGTACATATTCATGGATACCAAGGTGTTGATGTTATGAATGGAACGAGTGAGGCCTTAAATACCATGAAAAAAGGAGTGGTTGAAAATGGGGTTACGTCTTTTTTAGCGACAACGATGACCATGCCAAAACCGGACATTATAAAAGCCTTGGATGCGGTTCGTGAGGTCATGAAGGAACAAGAAAAAACAACGTATGGAGCGACGATAGTGGGTGTCCATTTAGAAGGGCCCTTTATAAATGCCGAAAAAAAAGGAGCGCAACCGGGAGAGTATATTATTCATCCAGAAGAGGAACTCGTTGAGCCCTATTTAGATTTAATCAAAGTCATCACCATTGCACCGGAAGTGGAAGGCAGCTTGGCATTTATAGAAAAATATCATGCGTCTATTAACTTTTCCCTTGGTCATACAAGTGCAACTTATGAAGAAGCAATGACAGCCTTTGAATGTGGGGCTTGTGGAACCACCCACACCTTTAATGCGATGACAGGCATGCATCACCGAAAACCTGGGGTAGTCACCGCAGCGCTTACATCGGACTGTTATACAGAACTTATTGCAGATAAATTCCACGTTCACGAAGGCATTTTCCCTCTATTTATTAAGACGAAGGGCTTACAAAAAATTTTGCTGGTAACAGACTGTATGCAAGCCGGTGGATTGACAGAAGGAGAATACGAATTAGGCGGACAAAAAGTAAAGGTCTCTGCTGGAAAATGTTTACTAGATTCAGGAACGATTGCAGGAAGTGTTTTAAAATTAAACGAAGGATTGAAAAATTTTCACGCAAATGTGAAAGATGGACTGGAACAAGTCCTTCCCATTGTTACCATCAACCAAGCAAAATATCTTGGGCTTGATCATCAAATCGGCTCACTAGAAGAAGATAAGCAAGCAGATATTGTTATAATGAATGACCAATTTGAAATCATGAAAACCATTGTAAAGGGGAATATTGAATATGAAAACCATTGATATCAATAACATTAAAATCATCATTGTGGATAACTATGAACAGATGAGTAAAAAAGCGGCAGCAATGATTGAAGCACAGGTGCTGTTAAAACGCAATAGTGTATTAGGTCTTGCGACAGGGTCAACACCGGAAGGAATGTATCAAGAACTGGTTAAAAAATATCAAGAGAACGAAGTAAATTTTCAGGATGTAACAACATTTAACCTCGACGAATATTATCCGATTGCGCCGGATAATCCCCAAAGTTATGCCTATTATATGCATGAACACTTTTTCAAACACGTGAATGTCCGTGAGCACTATCAAAACATACCTAGTGGCTCCAATACAAATGTTGAAGAAACATGTCAGGTTTATGACAGGGCCATTGAAGTATCAGGAAATATTGACTTACAGATTTTAGGTATTGGTACCAACGGACATATTGGATTTAATGAGCCGGATGTCAAGTTCGAGTCAGGAACACATTTAGTGGAACTCGATGAAGAAACAATTGAAGCTAATGCACGTTTTTTTGACCATATCGCGGATGTTCCAAAACAAGCCTTAAGTATGGGAATACGCAACATCATGCATTCCAAAAAGATCATATTAATGGCGAGCGGCCAGAACAAAGCAAAGGCGATTCGTGCCATGTTAAAAGGGCCTGTTACTCCGGAGCTGCCGGCATCGATTCTTCAACTTCACCAAGATGTAACACTGATTATTGATGAAGAAGCAGCAGGGGAGTTATAAGTAACCATTTGGACAGGAAGAAAACTGAGTGAAAACCAATCATTCAGTTTTTTTTTACACTTTTTTAGTTAAAGGATTGACAATTATTCAAAAATAGATATAATAATAGTATATTGATAATGAGAATCATTTGCGAAACGGAAAGGGGTTATTATATGAGTATTGTCTTAGTCGGCGGACATGATCGAATGCATCGCCAATATAAGTTGTTATCCAAAGAACACGGACATAAGATCAAGATTATGACACAGATGAAAACAGAATTTACCAAACGTATCGGAAATCCAGATGGAATTATTGTTTTTACGAATACGGTGTCACATAAAATGGTTAAACATGCTGCAGAAGCGGCTAAAAAGAATAATGTACCAATGATCAAATGTCATACAAGTAGCCAAAATGCACTAAAAACAGTGTTAGAAGAATTAGAAAGGATGATTTAATGATGAAAACAGCAGTTATCTATTGGAGCGGAACAGGAAACACGGAAATGATGGCAGAGGCGCTATATGCGGGAATTCAAGAAAATGATCAAAGTGTTAAATGTATACGCGTGGATGAAGCGACGCTTGACATAGTAAAAGAAGCGGATGTCATTGCACTTGGATGCCCTTCAATGGGAGATGAAGTCCTTGAAGAAGATGAGATGGAACCTTTTGTTGAATCAATAAAAGATATTGTTGCCAATAAAAAAGTATTACTCTTTGGTTCCTACGGTTGGGGAGACGGCGAATGGATGCGAGACTGGGAAGCACGTATGGAAGGCTATCAAGCCCACCTTATACTTGACAGTCTGATTATTAACGAAACACCAAGTCAAGATGATTTAGAAGCATGTAAAGAGGTTGGAAGAAAAATATCCCTGTAAGTTAAAGTGAGGAATTATTATGCGTAGCAAATTAGTTGTCGATTCATATTATACAATGGAAGCATATGATGCGTTGGAATATTTAATATGTAAAATATTATTTCATGGAGCACCAACACTCTTTGGAGGTAAAACAGCTTCATTAATCAGTTTTAAACATAACCGAAGACGAAATGCACTTAAATTGTGGGATCAACATCGAAAAGAGATTAAACAACATATTCCTTTGAATTTTTGTGAATTAAGTCGTGATGAAAAACATGTTGTGGTACTATTTTACCATTCTACACGTCTTGAAAAGAGTCTAAAAGAAGAAGAGTGCAGCTGCTTTTTAAAATCCTGCGGCTATTCGTGTCCGAAAGATATTAATGGTTCCCTTAATACACTTCGACAACGCTATATGCAAAAGTGTCCTCATGAGATTGGCGTATTCTTGGGATATCCAATCAACGATGTTAAGATTTTTGCAAGTGGGGAAGAAGCCGAACCGATGATTATTGGCTACTGGAAAGTTTATTCCAAAGTCAATGAAGCATTAAAAACATTTGCTCAATATGACAAGGCGCGAGAAAATGTTACGACATCATTAATGAGTGGGATGCATCCAAGGCAAATTTTACATAAGCTCCAAAATGCAGTATAAAAATTCGAGAAAAATTATTGACATTACTTTGAAAAAGCTATATACTAAATGTTGCTGTACTTATGAATCAATCGGATGATAAGTGCAACAACTACATATGTGATAAAGTTTCCGTGCAGCCGGGGAGATAGCGGTGCCCTGTACCTGCAATCCGCTACAGCAGGGGTGATGCTAAACTGAGACTTTCATTTTGTAAGGCAGCCTCGTAAAAGTGGTGTTGACGATTGGGTCTTACGCAATAGGAATCTGTGAACTGTGTCAGGTCTTGACGGAAGCAGCACTAAGCAGAAGCTCCTATGTGCCGTAAGGGTGCCTGATCAGAGCTAACTATACGAGTAACGCTTATGGGTGATTGGCGAAGGGCAGCGCACGGATTTAATTTTGCCTTTTACAAGTTTCATTAAAAGTGGTATGCTATTTAATGGAACTTGTTTTGATATCAAAGTGAGGGATAATGTATGAGTTATCAAGCCCTATATCGTAAATGGCGACCGGATCATTTTGATGACCTTGTCGGCCAAGACCATATTGTTCGAACATTAACCAATCAAGTGGAAGCAGGGCGTACGTCCCATGCTTATCTTTTTTGTGGAACAAGAGGAACAGGGAAAACATCGACGGCAAAAATATTTGCACGTGCAGTCAACTGTGAAGATCCTATCCAAGGAAGCCCCTGTAATGTTTGTCCAACTTGTCAACATATGTTGCACCATCAGAACATGAACGTGATTGAAATTGATGCAGCAAGTAATAACGGAGTCGATAATATTCGTGAGATACGGGAAGAAGTTCGATATACACCGACTGAGGGGAAATATAAAGTCTATATCATCGATGAGGTACATATGCTAAGTGCCGGGGCCTTTAATGCCTTACTTAAAACACTAGAAGAACCACCGGCCCATGTAAAGTTTATCTTGGCAACAACAGAGCCGCATAAAATACCGGCAACGATTCTATCTAGATGTCAGCGCTATGATTTTAAACGTATATCAACAGATACGATAGCAGCCACATTGAAGCATTACTTAGAAGACGAAGATATTCAAGCGAGTGACCGGGCGATTCACTACATAGCAAAAGTGGCTGATGGATCCATGCGAGATGGCCTAAGTGTTTTAGATCAATGTATCGCTTTTTATCTCGGTGAAGAGATTACCTTAGATAAAGTGCTTGAAGTTTTAGGTGCAGTGGATTCTGATGTGTTTTGCGAACTCACGGAGGGTATTATTTTACGCAGTACAAAAACAAGCATGGATGTGATTGAACGCATTGTAATGCAAGGACGAGATTTGAGTCAATTTTTATTGGACGAGATTGTCTATTTACGCAACTTATTAGTGGTCAATACCATTGCTGATTCAAGAAATTTACTGGATGTATCGGATGATGTTTATGAGACTTTGAAAAAACAAAGCCAACACGTTGATGAAAATACCATTATACATCTCATTAAATCTTTTTCAAACCTGGAATCACAGATTAAATATATGACCGGAAAGCGAACATTGATTGAGATTGAGTTGATTAAGCTTTGTCAGCCGGAACTAAATACAGATCAAGAAGCGGTATTATCAAGGTTACATACGGTTGAGCAACAAATACATGCAGGAATGCTCAGTGCAGAGCGTTACGCACAGATGCATCCGAGTGATACACACCAGCACGATGCAAAAGCATCAGATACAGGGGCAGAACATCAGAAGCAAAGGGTTGAAATTAATACCGATGCCTTCCCCGAAGATATTCAAAAGGCGATTAAGGGCTGGGCTAAAGTAGTAACAAGTACCAGCGGATTATTAAAAGCGACATTAAAAGAAGTATTGCCATTTTATATGAATGATCAACGATTAAGCCTCGTTTGTAAGAACAGTGTGCAGAAAAATACCTTGTCAGAAGAGCAATATTTGAGTAAAATAATAGATGTACTCGAGTCTTTATATAAAAAGAAATTTGAACTTAATATTATTGAAGAAAAAGAGTATAGTTCATCAAACGAAGGAAACATGGAAGATATTGAACGTGCAATTAATAAAATACGCAATAAAATCAACTTTGATGTTGAGATTCAGTAAATATAAGGAGGAATTATCATGGCAAAAAGAGGCGGTTTTCCAGGTGGCGGTATGCCGGGGAATATGAACAATTTAATGAAGCAAGCACAAAAAATGCAACAGAAAATGGCAACAGTACAAGAGGAGTTAGACAATCAAGAGTTTGAAGCAGTTGTTGGAGGTGGCGTGGTTAAAGCAATCGTCACAGGAAAAAAAGAACTCAAAACTGTTACGATTGATCCTGAAGCTGTCGATCCTGATGATGTTGAAATGTTAGAAGATTTAATCGTTGCAGCCGTTAATCAAGCGATTAAAACAGCTGATGAGACGGTAAATAAGGAAATGTCTAAATTGACAGGAGGATTAGGTCTACCTAATGGTATGATGTAGTCATGGATTATTATGGAACACATATACGAAAATTAATTGAAGAATTTTCAAAGCTTCCGGGAATTGGTGCGAAAACGGCCCAACGTCTTGCTTTTTATATGGTTAATCAGCCAGAAGAAGCTACTGAGCGATTTGCAAAAGCGATTATTGAAGCTAAGAAAAACACACGATACTGTATAAAGTGCTGTACGATAACCGATGGTGAGTTATGTCAGATTTGTCGTAGTGAAAAACGTGACCAATCGACAGTGATGGTGGTTGAAGAATCCAAAGACCTTGTCGCGTATGAGCGAACTAAGCAATATACAGGCCTATATCATGTGCTTCATGGTGCCATTTCACCTATGCTTGGGATTGGGCCTAATGACATTCGCGTCAAAGAATTGCTGACTCGAATCGGAGATGAAGATATTCAAGAAGTTATTTTAGCAACAAATTCGACGGTTGAAGGTGAAGCAACAGCGGTATACATTAGTAAAATCCTTAAGCCCTTTGAAATCAAAGTCAGTCGGATAGCCAATGGCGTTCCGGTGGGTGGCGATTTAGAATATGTCGATGAAATTACCTTATTACGCGCATTAGAAGGTCGAAAAATATTATAGAATAATTAACCGAGGTGTTATAAAAGAATAAACATCAACAACATCTGAATCAAAAATGAAGTACATAAAGTTAAATAATAAAGATAGTGAGAAATGGCCATCCAAAAACCGGATAGGCCATTTTTTTTCATCCTTAAATAGCATATTCTTTTCAGTATAATCTTCGGTATATTAAAACCATAGATCAGTCCCAATCTCCCCCCGAAATTCGCTCCGCAAGAATATTCAGGGCAAGATTGCTCGGTTCCGCCCACCCAACTAATCTCATGAATAAAACTAACTATGTCGCTATCCAAACCGAAAAACACTTTTCGCAGCCTAGACGGCATGACAAAAAAGAGTTTTTCTACGCCTACCAACACTACTAAAGATTAAACCCCAATGACATTAACCAAAAACACCCAACAAGATTGCCTTCGGAACAATACTAGTAGCGGTTTTTTCTGGAACAAAGCCCATCACCTAAAAGGGTGTGAACCCAGTTGTGATGGTGATCAAGAGATGTTCTCTTGATAAGCACCAAAGGTGCTTGAAAAGAAAAACCTCCGTTTTTGTCGCATGAAAATGGCACTTAGACCAGTGGTGTCAAGGGATTGCTGGGTTTTACTAATATACATATTATATATAACACAAGATATTGCTTCTGTAACACAATCCATATATCTTTTCTATATAGCCTTTTCTGAACTTATAATCCATCTATATATCACTTCTATACTCTTTTCCATAATCTTATTCATCAATAAATAATACGACCTTTAAAGCGGTCTAAAGAAGTCCATATATTTAATCAGTGCATAACTCTGCACTATCAGTGGATATCTTTTCTATACCGTCTGAATCTTGTTTAAAGATTTAGGTTATCAATAATAATAGTTCGAATTTCACAAATAAAAAGGAGAGTTGTTACGACTTGCTTTGATCTATTGTGACTTCTAAAACGCAAAAACAGAGCCGTTTTAGAGGCTCTGATCTGCATCGTCACAGATAAGTATTATTATTCCTTCCAGTGGTTAAATGGAAGTATGTAAGTGCAACACCATTAAGGCAGATGGTGTTGCGGTTGCACTTCTAAAAAGTCTGTCCATTTCTGGATTGATTAATTATAAGGTAGTTAAGTATATCAAGCCATTCCAATTAGAATCAAGTCTGGAAAGGAAAAAGGTGAAAAACTTTTGGTTGAAATGGAAACAGGGACAAGCCGTATTAAAGGCTTGTCCCTGCTAACTGGATGTTTTTACTTATGAATACCATGTATATAATTATATTACCTTAAGGAGTATATACTTTATAAACAATCATTCATAAGTGTGTCATATAAATTTTGAATCGGATATGAAGAATTAGAAAGCAGCCGTTTTAAAGGCTGCCATTTATAATCCGATTATTGGAATGGAATTATGCAACCTAAGAAAAACTTCCCGAAGTCAGTCCGATGAGGCTGCAAGGGGTGTTTTTCGTTTACTGTTAAATATCAAAGTATAGAAGATTATGGGGAAAGTTATGTTGCGTGTTTCTTCATAATTATGTTGCCACTGATTTCACATACTTTATTATCACAGGATTTAGTGATATTTGGAGGGTTTATATCGAAAAGTGGTCATGGAAGAAAATTAGCGACAATAATAGAATTATGAGTCGAATTTTTGAAGGCTTGATTTTAGTGGGTTTAGGGTAAGTTTGTGAATTCATAGGATGTGAAACTTTATTATTGCGTAACACGAGGAAAAAATGAGTGATTTGACCATAACTCAAAAATCTTCGGTTATTTTTTTTGCCATTTCTTCCGATGTAGTAAGTAGAGATAGAATGGAGTTGATGTCATGAGTGTCAATATGATGATTCATTCTATGGATGGACAATCCATAGGAAATATAGTGAATAAAGAAAAAAATAAGGTCTCCTTTCAATTAAATACAGGGGATCGCTTTTTTGGTGAAGTTATACAAAGCAATGATCAAGAAGTCAAAATAGGCATTGAAACAAAGGGCGGAAGCAAAGAGATGCTTCTTCAAATGAAAAACGGAGCTCAAAAATTTCAACCCGGAGACATGATAGAAATTAAAGTGCTAGAATCTACAAAAGAACTGCTCAGAGTATCGATCGAAAAAATGGACCAAGCACAAGAAGAAAATATTAAAAATCATGATCCGAACAAAGATAAAGTGAATGTGGAAAGCACAAAGAAGACGTTTTTGCAAAGTGATCAGACCAATAGTGTAAATGGCTCTAAACAAGGAACTTCAGGGATGACGGATTTTATATCTCAGGTAAAACAATTGGAGACATCCTTGTCAGAAAAAGAGTATAAGGCACTTTTGCAAGAAGGCTATGATTTAACAAAAATGAGTGTACCCATGCTAAATCAGTTTCTTCAATTACATCGTAAACACACAGATGGGGATTTCACATCACTAAATGTGGATAAAATCAGTAAATTTGCAGAAAAAGTGGATAAAGTTCAACAAATGGACCCGCAAGATGTGGTTAAATTTTTATTAAGCAATAAACCGGCGACGATTTCTGAAATGTATAAGAGTCTCTATTCCGGAGGAAATCAGATGCCGGATTACCTTATGTCTGAAGCAGATTATGGGGCCATTAAAGACAGTGCGCATCAAATCATTGACTATGTTCCAACAAAGAATCAGGACCAACTTCAGGCAATAACAAAAGAATTAGTGATGCGAGGCGGAGCCCTTGACCAACGTAGCCTTGATGTACTATCTTTTTTACAACGCCAACATAATGGAGACCATGTCATGAAGATGGCGGCTTATCAATTCGAAAAAAATGCTAAGTTGGAAGACTATACCGTGTCAGATGCAAAAATTACAGATAGTATCCCATCGCAAGAGCTTGTTAAAGAATCCTTGGAAGACATTAAAACGATAACGGTAGAAGATATACGTCGACTTTTAACTCATCATTTGCCGATAACCATTGAAAATGTCAAAGGCCAACAGTCCAATCACGAAGTGGCTCCTGAAGAAACAGTTTCAAATGAAGCGGTCGATCAAGAAATAGAGAATCTGAATGTTATACGCTACCAGATGACGTTTAAAGCGGCAATGCGATTAAGTCTAAAAGGTATTAATATTCGTACGGCATCCCTTGGACAATTACGCGCGGCTACACAAGATTTAGTCAGCGAATATCTGTCCGATACGCCAGTAAAAACAGAAGCTGCAAGAGAGTCCGTTCAACAATCACCAAAAGACGTATGGGCATCCTGGCAAATGAGTATGGCAACGATTAATGGAAGCTCAACACAAATGATTACAAAATCGATAGAAGATACCCAGACCACAATAAATGCCTTGCTTGCTAGGGCGAGTGCAGGCGCTGAACGCTATGATACCCTACGAACAGAAGTGCGCCCGGATTTAGGCGACCGTATTGAAAAAGCTTTTTCAAATGTGACGGAGATCTTAAAAGATTTAGGCCTAGAGGTTAGTCTATATAATCAGCGTGCCGTCCAGATTCTTGGTCGAAACGGTATGGCAATGACAATAGAAAACATTCAACAAGTAAAGATGATAGACGTGCCATTGCAAGAAGTGCAGAAAAAAATGATGCCGGAACAGGTCCTTGCTTTTTTAAAAGAAGGAAAAGATATCATGAATATGCCGTTAACGACTTTAACACAAGAGCTTATGAATCGATCGAAACAAACGATGACAAATCCTGTGGATCGTATGATTAAAGAATTGCATCATCTTTTAAAAACTGAAGAAGTTCCGGAAGCGACTAAAAGTGCCGTTGTAGGTGTATATCGACTCATGCATACAATTTCATCTGCCCATAACGCAGCTGTTGGATTTTTGCTAGATAGAGACTTGCCGGTAACTTTAGAAAATCTTTTTGAAGCATCAAAGTACATACAAGAAACCCATAATCAAAGCAGTAAGATTGAAGTATCTATTGATGACTCAACGGGCTTTTTAGAATCCATTAAGCAAGAAAGTCCATCAATTATTGAACAGATTGCAACAGGATATTATGAAAAAGATAAAGAATTACAATCGTTTTTGGAAAAGCCGATTATTAGCCAAGCGAATATTGAGCCAATATTAGAGGATGTTCGTCAACAAATGCAAACGATGGACTATGAAAAAGTACAACGTCTTCTTGACAAGTTAAGCACAATACATTGGTCAGAAACTGGAATGCAGGAAGATGTAATAAAGGATTTAACGATCAATGAATTTCAAGCACTAGAAAAAATACAAAAAAATCCTTTGGTATTCAAGGGGTTAATGGAAGAACTTGTATCAACCACGGCGAGTGAAGATGATAATAAACAATGGTTAGAGCCTCTTTTTGAAGCATACATGAATGATTTGGATCAGACAGAAAATCACCGACAAGATATTTACAAAACACTCGATAAGATTAAAGAGGATTTTTTTGAAAAAGCTCTCGACACTATGATGAACAATAGAACAAGTGCAGATGGAAAGCGTTCTCTTTCAGAAGTTACAAAAGATATTGAAGCCCATAGTCGTCTAGAAGAAAAACTCGTTGAACAAAACAACTATCATACCATTCCGGTGATGATTAATAATCAGATTCAACAGATGAATGTGTACTATTATGAACAGCAGAATCGTCAAAACGATGCAGAATTATCGTCATCAATATATATGCGTTTTACGACAGAACATATGGGAAGCACAAATATTCGGGTCCAATTTTCTGAAAAAGTTGAAGTGACCATGTTTGCAACCCTGGCTAAAGGAAATACAAAAATGCAAGCTTACGAAGAGCAAATTCGAAATGTATTTAAAGAGTTGGATTTGGCCATTGACGGCATTGCATATGATACATTTGAATTTCCGCAACCGGTTAAGACGGAATCAGAAGAACGTGTGCGAAGCCAGCAGTTAAGGCGTTATCAAGAAAGTCAGTTTGAGAAGGTGATATAATGGCAAATCGTGAAGGAATAAAAACGCTCGCAGAAAAAATGGCAGAACTTGTTAGTCAAATGAATGCAGAACTTGCACAAGAGAATGAGATAGAGATCAGGAACTTGGAGAAAAATACGGAAAATGATTAATAAATTATCCAAATCAACCGATAAGAATAGGGAAGAGATAATATTTTCAATCAGAAAGGTGTGTAACTTATGAGAATTAATCACAATATACCTGCACTTCGGGCATTACATCAATTAAATCGATCCAATAATAAATTGGATACAACACTAGAACGACTTTCATCAGGACTTCGAATCAATCGAGCAGCCGATGATGCCGCAGGGTTAGCAATTACTCAAAAGATGGACACGCAAGTAAGAGGATTGGAACAAGCGAATCGAAATGCCATGGATGGCATATCATTAATACAAACAGCAGAAGGTGCACTAAGCGAAGTGCACGCCATGCTGCAAAGAATAAGGGAATTGGCGGTTCAAGTTTCGAACGGTACTTATGATGCGTCCGATCGAGAAGCAGTACAAAATGAAGTTGAACAATTACAAACAGAAATTCAACGAATATCTAATGATACTGAGTTTAATGAAATGAAATTATTAGATGGAAGCGTTGATCGTCGCGCCTTTTCATCCGATGAAACAGTTGCAAAAATTGTATCCATGAGTGATACCGTTGCTCCGGGAATATATAATTTTACTGTAAATCAGGAAGCAACGCAAACTGTTGCAACAGGGGGAGCGGGATCTGATTTATTTACTGCTGGAGTAGTAACTGCCGGAAAAGAAGGCATTGTTAACATCAATGGTGAACAAGTAGAGATTAATGTAGGAGATACAGCCGATGATGTATTTGGCAAGTTAAGAGATGTGTGTGAACGTGTGGATATTACCATGACATCATCAACGACGCCATATGCGAATGGTTCTGTGCTTACTTTCACGCATAATAAATATGGCGATGACCATAATATTAATATTACAGGTACAAATACCTTATTGACAGGACTAGAGATTGATGGAGGAACTATAACTACTGTTATGGGAGAGGATATACAAGTAGACCCAGCAACGGTAGGGTTTCCGATAGATGTGACAATAGAAGCAGAAGGCAATGAAGTGGTCTTCCGTGCTTCTGCAAACTTTGAATTACGTGTTGCCGATGGTGGAACACCGGGGGCTGTTTCGATTAACATCCTAAAAACCGGACCTCTCAATCTTCAAATCGGAGCCAATGAAGGTCAGTTTATGGAAGTTCGTATTCAAGAAATATCACCGAAGACCTTGAGACTGACAGAGATGAACCTTTCAACTGCTGCTGGTGCTCAGGCGGCCATATCCATAGCGGATGAAGCGATAACAGCTGTATCAAGTGTGCGGGCAAAACTTGGAGCATATCAGAATCGGCTGGAGCATACCATTGCAAACTTAGAATCAGCTGGAGAAAATATGACAGCAGCTTTATCTCGAATCCAAGATGCGGATATGGCATATGAGATGGCCCAGTTTACACAACAAAATATTATCCAGCAAGCCGGAACATCAATGCTGGCTCAAGCCAACCAACGACCTCAATCATTACTACAGCTCTTACAAGGATAGGTGATTAGATGAATAAAGAACTGGTCAAAGAATACCAAACACGTATCGTCAATGCGAGTCGCAAAGAACTCTTGGTCATTAACTGTGAGATGCTAATGACAGAAATTGAAGAAGCCATTGAAGGCCTTGAAGTTGAAAACACGCTTCGCTTTGAAAAGGCTATGCATATGGCCCAAAAACTATTAAGAGAACTCAGTGATGGTTTAAACTTTGAGTATGAAATTTCAAAAGAATTAATGGCCTTGTATATTTATATGAATAAATTATTTGTCGATGCACAGATTCGAGATCGGCAAGAGCCACTCCGAGAAGCTATGAAAATCGTACGGATTCTTCTCGATGGATGGAAACAAGCCGATGTCGAAGATGAAGGTCCGGTCATCGGAAACGGACAAAAAGTCTACGCCGGTTTAACCTACGGAAAATCTAATTTAAACGAATCCGTCGATTCAGAACCCAACCGAGGCTATAAAGCTTAAAACCATAATATAATCACAAAAGGAGCTCTTGCATTTGCAAAGCTCCTTTTTCTTTCTGTTGGAACACTATAAAAAGTGAAAACTATTTAAAAGTATATAGTGAGACATCGGGTGACTTGGATACATGGGTTTTGCAGTCCTATATGCTTCTGTGACTGACTCTCCCACCTCCAAGTCATTCGATATCTCACATAGATGGCGAAATGTTTTTTTTTGTTTTGATTCACACATTTTTCCTAAGAAAAAAGAGCTATGCAATTGCATTAGCCCTTCTCTTTAATCGTTTTGTATTATTCTGGTTGAGGAGCATCTACAGGACATACGTCTGCACAAGCGCCACAATCAATACATTCGTCCGCGTTGATTACGTAAATAGAATCGCCTTCTGAAATACATCCAGTTGGACATTCTGGTTCGCAAGCACCACATGAAATACAATCATCATTAATAGTATAAGCCATCCGTTACACCTCCTACTTAATCTGTTAACATTTTCATTTTATAACATATAAACGATAAATACAAGATAAAAATTCTTGTATTTATTCGTTCATAATAACATGGTCATTATGTGCTTTAAATAAGTTATAAGCACTTTGCATTTGAGCCGCACTTGGCTCAGGTGTATCCTTAAGAGAATAGTCTAGACCGAGTTCTTTCCATTTATATCCACCCATTTGATGAAAGGGGAGGAGTTCAATCCGGTCAATATTCGGATAATTGCTTAAATGTTTGGATAAACCGCTAATTGCATCTTCTTGATCCGTAAGATTTGGAACAAGAACGTAGCGAACCCATGCGTGAATATCTTTTTCTCGTAAATAGTCTAAGAATTTTAAAGTAGGTGCAAGTTCAACCCCAGTTAAATCCTTGTATTTTTCTGGATCAAAATGTTTGATATCAAGTAATACTAGGTCGGTTAAATCGAGAATCTCTTTGACTTTGTCATTGAAAATATAGCCGGAGGTGTCAATTGCAGTGTGTATACCGTGTTTTTTTAGGCGGGTAAAAAAATCTTTGACAAAATCGAGCTGTAACAGAGGTTCTCCTCCGGTGACAGTGACGCCGCCACCGGAATAGTTCATATAGGATTTATATTTTAATGCTTCTTCAACTAAGTGGTCTATGGAGGTGTCTTTTCCGTCTTTCATAATCCAAGTATCTGGATTATGACAATATTTACAACGTAGTGGGCATCCTTGGGTGAATACGACAAAACGAATGCCTGGTCCGTCAACGGTTCCGCAAGTTTCGATGGAATGAATCTTTGCCATAATCAAACCTCCTTAAAAAAATCTATGCGCGTTCGTGGAAAGTACGGTTGATAACATCAAGTTGTTGCTCGCGGGTTAATTTTACAAAATTAACAGCATAACCAGATACGCGAATTGTTAATTGTGGATATTGTTCCGGATGATCCATGGCATCAATAAGAGTCTCTTTGTCAAAAACATTAACGTTAATGTGATGACCACCATCATGGAAGTATCCGTCAAGCATGCCAACAAGATTGGTTACACGCATATCCATATCTTTACCTAAAGCTTTTGGTACGATAGAGAATGTGTAGCTAATACCATCTTCAGCGTGTTCAAATGGAATTTTTGCAACAGAAGCCATAGATGCAATGGCGCCATTAAGGTCACGTCCATGCATTGGATTAGCACCCGGAGCAAATGGATCGCCGGCTTTACGCCCATCAGGTGTTGAACCTGTTTTCTTTCCGTATACAACATTTGAAGTAATGGTTAAAATACTCATTGTTGGAATTGAATCACGATATGTTTTATGCTTGCGTAATTTGTTCATAAACAGTTTAACGATATCTGTTGCAATTAGGTCAACGTTATCGTCGTTATTCCCATATGCAGGATAGCTGTTTGGTTCAACTTCATAGTCAACAGCAAGACCGGCTTCATTACGAATGACTTTTACAGTCGAGTGCTTGATAGCAGATAATGAGTCGGCTACAACAGATAATCCGGCAATACCACAAGCCGATGTACGAAGAACATCACGGTCATGAAGAGCCATTTGAAGTTTTTCATAGGCGTATTTATCGTGCATATAATGAATAATGTTTAAGGTGTTAATATATAATTGAGATAACCAATCAAGGATTTGATCAAATTTTGCCATGACCTCATCATAATCAAGAACATCAGTAGTAATAGGGGCAAACATTGGGGCGACTTGTGTACCGCTCTTTTCATCAACACCACCGTTAATTGCATATAGGAGAGCTTTCGCTAAGTTTGCACGTGCTCCGAAAAACTGCATCTGTTTTCCGATTGGCATGGCAGATACACAACAAGCAATACCGTAATCGTCACCATAGGTTGGTCGCATCAAATCATCATTTTCATATTGAATAGATGAGGTATCGATAGATACTTTCGCAACAAAGCGCTTGAATGCATCTGGTAGCTGCTCAGACCATAAAATAGTCAAGTTTGGTTCAGGAGCGGGTCCTAATGTATATAAGGTATGTAAGACACGGAAACTGGTTTTTGTTACAAGGGGACGCCCATCAATAGCTACACCACCGATGGATTCGGTTACCCATGTTGGGTCTCCGGAGAACAGGTCATTATATGAAGGGGTTCGAAGGAAACGAACCATACGAAGCTTAATTACAAAGTGGTCAACAAGTTCTTGAGCATCGGTTTCAGTTAATATACCCAAATCAATATCACGTTGGATATAAATATCTAAGAAGGTTGACACACGACCAAGACTCATTGCAGCTCCGTCTTGTTCTTTGATGGCAGCTAGATAACCAAAGTATGTCCACTGAATGGCTTCTTGAGCATTTGTAGCTGGTAGGCTGACATCATAGCCATAGCTTTCAGCCATTTGCTTTAATTCTTTTAAAGCTTTGATTTGTTCGGATAATTCTTCGCGAAGAATTATGACATTTTCTTCCATATAATCCATTTCAAGTTGCTTTTTGGAAGCCGTTTTTTCTTCAATTAATCGGTCAACACCATATAAAGCGACGCGACGATAGTCTCCGATAATACGACCACGTCCATATGCGTCAGGAAGTCCTGTAATAACTCCGGTACGACGAGCGTTACGCATGTCTTCTGTATAGGCATCAAAAACACCATCATTATGTGTTTTGCGATATTGTGTAAAAATTTCTTTTGTATTCGGATCAAGTTGGTAACCATATGAATCTAAAGCATTCTCAACAACACGGATACCACCAAATGGCATAATACCACGCTTTAGTGGAGCGTCTGTTTGAAATCCGACAATTTTTTCGATAGATTTGTCAAGATATCCGGGGCCGTGTGAAACGATTGAAGACGGTACCTTTGTTTCGGCATCTAGGATCCCTTTATCCCGTTCTTCAAGCATAAGTTTACTCACTTGTTTCCATAGTTTTGTTGTATTTTCTGTAGCGGATGCTAAAAATGAATCATCGCCTTTATATGGCGTAAAATTTCTAAGTATAAAATCTCGAACATTAATGCTTGTTGTCCAACTCCCTTTGTTAAAATCATTCCATGCAGAATTCATTAAATATTCCTCCTTTAAAACATTAATCATTGTTATAATTACATTATATATGTATACTGTATACACGTCAAGGGTTTTTATCGGATAATGATAATTATTCTTAATCACATTTTCCAATAGTTATTTTTATTCGCATAATGATTTGAATATGATATAATAAAGAGGATGATTTTAAGTTATAGTGGAGGTTAATTATGAGTGAAGTATTAGATTTAGTCATTATCGGAGCTGGGCCGGCAGGAATGACAGCCGCGATTTATGCAAGTCGAGCACAGATGAAGTTTGTTATATTAGAAAAAGCGTTTCCAGGCGGACAGATTACCAATACATATGAGATCGAAAACTATCCGGGAATAAAAACAGCATCAGGGTTTGAACTTACAACCATGATGCAAGAACATGTGACACACTTTGGAATTGAAATTAAGACAGAAGATGTTGAGGATGTACTTTTAAATGAAACGATTAAGACAGTGAAAACATCTGCAAATACATATCAAGCAAAGACAGTTATTCTTGCTATGGGCGCGACATGGAAAAAATTAGGAATTGAAGGCGAAGAAGCTTTTTCGGGGCGTGGTGTGTCTTATTGTGCGACCTGTGACGGAGCGTTTTATCGTAATAAGACGACAATGGTTGTCGGAGGTGGAGATGTTGCTGTTGAAGATGCCATTTATCTAGCCAGGATGTGTGAAAAAGTCTACCTTGTTCATCGTCGTGATGAACTAAGAGCGGTTAAAGTTCTTCAGGAAAAACTTTTTGAACTTGAAAACGTTGAGGTTATTTGGGACAGTGAGTTGATTAAAATTGAAGGCGATCAATTTGTCAATAAAGCAGAAATTATGAATAAAAAAACAGGTGATAGCCGACAGATTGATGCAGATGGCGTATTTATAGCAGTAGGAAGCAACCCAAACACAGAGTTTGTACGTGGAAAGGTCGACATGGACCAGGGGGGGTACATTGCAACCGGCGAAAACTGTATGACCAACATTGAAGGTGTATTTGCCGCAGGAGACTTGCGACAAAAATCATTACGTCAAGTTATTACGGCTTGTGGGGATGGAGCAACAGCTGTTTATAGCGCGGAGCGTTTTATTTAGGTGTAGAGCAAGACAACTAACGGAGGAGAACATGAAGATAAGAACAATTGAAGTCAGCTTTTTGCAAACGAATTGTATGATTATATGGGATGAATCCACACATAATGGTATTGTTGTGGATCCAGGTGCCAAAAGCACAAAGATTCTTGATGCGATTGTGGAAGAAGGTCTTAATATCACCCATATACTTATCACCCATGGGCATTTTGACCATGTTGGTGGCGTGAAAGAGCTACTATTAGCCTTAACGGAAAAGGGACAATCGCCTAAAGTGTGTATGCATGGAGTGGAAAAAGCGGAAATGGAAGCCGGTGCAAAAAAACAACATGAAAATCAATTTTTTGATGTAGATATTGATTTGGATGGAGGAGATGTATTAGACGTAGAATTTGCTAAATTTACCCTGATTGTTGTTCCCGGCCATACAAGTTATAGCGTCTGTTTCTATAATGAAGAAAATCAAATGCTGATTTCAGGAGATACCCTTTTTTATCGAACGATAGGAACATCGGCTTATTATAATGGTCCGGATACAGATTTAAGGGAAAATGTAAAAAACAAGTTATTGACGCTACCGGATGAAACGCGCGTATATCCGGGACACGGTTCGGTAACGACGATTGGTGAAGAAAAAATGATGAATCCATTCCTTGCATAATTACCTTTAAGGTTATTGCTATATGTGTCGATATAATAGTATATACTAACCTTAAAGAGGGTGATAAAATGAATGGAAAAATCTTAATATTTATAAGAGATTATCAAATAAAGCGTAATATAATCAGTATATTAACCCATCTGCAAGTACAATTTATGGAGTGCTTTGAGGAAGAAGAACTGAGCTTTAAATTGCAACTGTATACAGAAGGAAATCGCGTGTTTATATATGAATTTACAGGCGATGTTACAGATGAAGAATATACACGATTAAAATCGATTAAGGAAAAAGGCTGGAAAATATTGGCCATATATCCCAAGTACGCCATTCGATATATTGATGAAAGTCAAAAAATTAAAATCGATGATTTGATGACGCATCCGGTTGCCTTAGATACACTGAAGCGTAAGATTATCTCATTAATAAATAAGATGACTTCGGAAGCCAAGGAAAACACGGTTTTCCCTGAAAATTTACATGATGCTGTTCGTATTGAAATTAATCGGGCAACACGTGGAAATTATCCCTTATCTTTTGTCATGATTTCGCCAACGGAGATGACGGAGGAGCAAAAAGATATTTTTTCGGGAATGTTAAAAGAACATTTGCGAGAAACAGATATGATTTATACCGAAGATGATGCACATACCTATATGGTCTTGTGCCCATTTACGCCCAAGAATTCATTGGTGGAAGTGGAGAATAAAATACGCCATGTATTTGAAGAAATTCGAGAACCATTTAAGATAGCGCGAAAAGACAAGATATATGTTCATGGATTAACGCTAGATGAAGATGGTCAGACCTATCAAGAAATTTATGAAAAGCTTCTAAAAGGTATTCATGACAGTAAGTTATTAGACCAAGAAGACATCCAAGATTTATTCAAAGATCGAAGTAAACTCATGGCATATCGCGATTTGTTTAAGCGTATATAAGGACCTTGTTTCTTCACATATTTTGTATTATAATAAAGAGACAATGAATCTGAGATGGAGAAGGTGAATAGATGGAAGAGCGGAGAAAATACAAACGTTTGCCAATTAAACTAATTATTGACATTGACAAACTATTTCGACAGGATAATGAAATCATAAGTGACATTAACGAATCGATTGAAGTTGTAGACATCTCAAAACGTGGTATTGGTTTTTTATGTAAAGATGAATTACCCTTGGATTATTATTTTAACGCCAAGATTCAATTTGATGAAGTACGCTTTTTTTACTGCGTTATTAAAATTATTCGTAAAGAAAAGCTAGAAGAAGGTTATCACTTTGGATGTGAATTTGTTGGGCTAGCAGAGTTCTTATCAAAGAAAGTGGATGAATACGAATCGATTCTTGATGACATGAATTCAGAAGTATAGAAAGATGTACATGACAAATATATAAAGCAGTACGTGATGTACTGCTTTTTGTTAACTTTTTTTATGGGAGGTAGGATATGAAGATGATAGAAGCTGCTGGGCAAGCGAAAAAAGCGTCGATAAAACTGGCTACATTATCAACAAAAATAAAGAATAAAGCCTTGAAAAACATTGCGGAAGTCTTGATTGCCAATAAGAAAATGATTATAACGGCCAATCAACTTGATCTTGAACAAAGTGAGGCTGAACAGTTAGAAGCGCCATTATTAAAGCGGTTGCGATTTGATGAAGCTAAAATAGATGAAGTCGTGGAAGGTATAGAAAGCCTGATTAAACTTGATGAACCTGTCGGTGAAGTGTTATTAGAAACAGAGCTTGATGATGGCTTAACACTTATTAAAGAGACTTGTCCGATTGGTGTGATCGGTGTTATTTTTGAATCTAGACCGGATGCGCTTGTTCAAATTGCAAGCCTTTGCCTAAAAAGTGGTAATGCGGTTATGTTAAAAGGTGGAAGTGAAGCGAAACAAACCAATAAAATATTAACGGAGCTTATTCTCCGAGCAACAAATGAAGCAGGTATACCGAGTGCTTGGATTTATAATATTGAATCACGAGCAGAGGTATCAAGCATGCTAGACTTGGATGAATACATTGACTTGATAATTCCTAGAGGGTCCAATGAATTTGTGCGTTATATAATAGAACATTCTCGTATTCCGGTTTTAGGGCATGCTGATGGTATTTGCCATGGATATATTCATCGTGATGCAGATATAAAAATGGCTGTTGATGTTGCTGTTGATTCAAAAACACAATATGTGGCCGTTTGTAATGCTATGGAGACTTTGTTGGTTCATCGTGGCATAGCCAAAGAATTCTTGCCGGAACTTGCCATAGCATATGCACCCTTTAATGTGCGGATTCATGGTTGTGAAAAAACACAAATGATAATTGATTGTGAGTTGGCAACCGAGGAAGACTGGAAGACGGAATATCTGGATTATGAGATTTCCATTCGTATTGTTGATAGCATGGAAGAGGCGATTGAACACATTAATACCTATGGATCCGGACATACAGAGACCATCGTCACAGAAAACGGCGAAAAAGCTAAAACATTTATGATGCTAGTCGATTCCGGAAATGTATTCCACAATTGTTCCACGCGCTTTAGCGATGGCTTCCGATATGGATTTGGAGCCGAGGTCGGGATCAGCACCAATAAGATTCACGCAAGAGGCCCGGTTGGTTTAGAGGGATTGCTAATATATAAATATAAACTCTATGGTCATGGACAAATCGCCAATGATTATGCAAAAGGGATTAAAAAATTTACTCATAAACGTATAAAATAAACAGCTATATAATTTGAAAAAAGTCAACGTCTCTTATATATCCTGCTATGGATTTTTAGAAACGTTGACTTTTATTCTATCTATAAAAGTATTCTTACTTAAATGAATAGATCGTTTTTGTTCTATAAACCTGTTCAGGTTCTAAGAAGACACTTTTTACAAAAGGGGCATTAATTGCATCCGGATAATATTGGGTCTCCAAACAAAAAGCAGCTTGTTTTTGAAGAGGAATATCACCACTCGCAATAAAAGAATCATCTAAATGATTTCCTGAATAAAAGACGACACAAGCTGCGTCTGTTGAGATTTCCATTGTTCGGCCGGTTTTTGGATCTGTTGCAATCATAAGAGGTGCTGACGAGGGTTGGTTTAATTCAAATGCATGGTCGTATCCGCCGGGAAGAAGAAGTTGGTTAACGTCATCATGAATATTTTTACCAATGGTTTTTCCTTCTCTAAAATCAAAGACAGTTCCTTGGACAGGCTCAATTCCTGTTGCAATTGTTTCGGCATTAACAGGAGTATACTGATTGGCAAGAATGGTTAACTCATGGTCATGAATTGTCGTTGAATAATCACCACTTAAGTTAAAGTAACAATGATTGGTTAAATTAACAAAGGTTTTCTTATCTGTTGTGCAAGTATATTGAATCGATAGAGCGTTCTCGTTATCGAAACTATAAGTAACGTTACAATCAAGATTTCCAGGAAAACCTTCGGTCATATCCGGACTCATGTGATGTAAGGTTAAGCTCGCTTTTTCATCACTGCAATATTCGCTGACTTCCCAGATGATTTTATCAAAACCGACATGACCACCGTGTAGATTGTTGTTACCATCATTTTTGGCGAGGGTATAGGTTGTTCCGTCAATATCAAAAGATGCATTTGAGATGCGTCCACCGACGCGACCAATCATTGCACCGATGTATCCTCCGTAAGATTCGTATTTTTCCACATTATCATAACTGATAGCAACATTTTTTAAAACACCGTTTTGATCAGGAACATTAATTTCTCGTATAATTCCACCAAGATTTAATATAGATACATTGGCGCCGGTTTCATTTGTTAAGGTGTATTGGATGACTTCGTCTCCGGCTTTCGTTTTGCCAAAGAGCTTTTTGCTAATTTCCATAATATAAATCTCCTTTTTTGACTTCATTATACACCAAGGGGTATAGAGACTCAAGTGTACAAAATACAAATTCGCTTTCGACTGTTGCGAAAAAAATCAAAATATGTAATACTATATGGTGAAAACTAAAATAAATTTATGTTAGGAGACAAAATGGAAAAAGTTGTATTAGCTACAGTTGGTGATATTGAAATCACAAAAGAGCAAATGATTAATATCTTAAGAAATATACCTCAAGAGCATGCACAAAGTGTTGCAGGCGAAGAAGGTCGAGTACGTTTACTTGATGAGATGATTGCAGGTGAACTCTTATATTTAGACGCGAAGAAGAACAATCTTGATCAAGAAGAAGAATTTAAAAAGATTTTAGAAGATACAGCACGAACTTTATTACAACGATATGCAGTAAACAAGTTGTTTGAAGGAATCGAAGTTTCAGATGATGAGATTAGCAGTCATTATGATGAGAACAGAGACCAATACACGGAAACTGAAAAAGCAAGTGCTAAGCATATTCTTGTTGACTCAGAAGAAAAAGCTCTAGAAGTTAAGAAAGAAATCGAAGACGGTAAAAGTTTTGAAGAGGCAGCGAATGAGCATTCAACCTGTCCTTCAAAAGAACGTGGCGGTGAATTAGGTGAATTTGGTCGTGGTCAAATGGTTAAAGAATTCGAAGATGCTGCATTTGATGCAACAATCGGAGAATTGGTCGGTCCTGTACAGACACAATTCGGATTCCATTTAATTATTGTTGATGAGATTATTCCGGCAGCTGTTCAGCCACTTGAACAAGTGAAAGAAACAATTAATGGTCAATTGGCGCAATCAAAGCAAGCGGATGTATATTTTAAAGCAGTGGACGAATTGAAAAAAGAGTACCCTGTAAAAGTTAATCCTGAAGCGTTGAAATAAGTCAAAACATTGAGGGCCGTTCAGATTCTGTTCGGTCCTTTTTTAATACGGTTTTAAGTACCTATTTTATGCTGTCCATGGTATAATGAAAAAGCTATAGAATGACAGCTCAACAATGGAATGGAGACGCATATGTCGGCAACAAAGAATCAACTATTTATAAGTAAGGTATATGACATAATCTCTGAAGATCAGGTATTATGTGATGAACCTTTAAAAGAATATACTTCATTTAAAATCGGAGGACCTGCGGACTATCTGTTTTTTCCGAAGACCAATGAAGAGGTTAGTCGCTTAATTAAACTCTGTAGAGAGGAAAAGATACCTCTATTTATATTGGGAAATGGAAGTAATCTTTTAGTCACAGATGAGGGTTTTCGAGGTGCCATCATCCAATTATATCGAGCATTTAATCGAATTAGCATTGAACATAATCGAATGACAGCACAGGCCGGAGCCTTACTTAGCCAAGTGGCCAGTGCTGCGGCTAGGGCTAGTTTGACCGGTTTAGAGTTTGCCTCAGGAATTCCAGGAACCCTTGGAGGAGCCGTATTTATGAATGCAGGAGCATATGGAGGCGAAATGGAACAAGTCGTAAGACGTGTAACGGCAGTTGATATGGAAGGAAACTTATATGAGTTTACCCATGATGAATTAGACTTTTCTTATCGTCATAGTATGCTACAAGTTCAACAGATGGTTGCATTAGATGTAGCTATGGAACTTCAAGAAGGCGATCAGACAGAAATCCGCCGAGTGATGTTTGAATTAAATAAACGACGAAAAGAAAAGCAACCCTTAGAATACCCGAGTGCGGGAAGCACATTTAAACGCCCCCATGGTTACTTTGCGGGTAAGCTGATTATGGATTCGGGCCTTGCAGGGTATCGCGTCGGAGATGCAATGGTATCCGAGAAACATTGCGGATTTATCATTAATGTCGGAGCTGCAACCTGTTCAGATGTTCTTAAATTAATAGACCATATACAAAAAGTGGTTTATGATAAGTATCAAGTGAAGCTAGAAAGAGAAGTTAAAGTTATTGGTGAATGATAATTCAAAGGAGAAAAGATGCAATTTTCAATTATAACAGGTATGTCCGGTGCAGGAAAAAGTACCGTATTAAAAAATCTTGAAGACTTAGGATATTTTTGTGTGGATAATTTACCGCCGACACTTATAGGAAAGTTTGCAGATATTTGTTTTAGCCCGGATTCAGGGATTAATAATGTTGCCTTGGGAATAGACATACGTGGTGGAGATTTTTTTAAAGTATTATTTGAAGAAATCGATAAGTTGAAATCTGCAGACTACAAAATTAACATGGTCTTTCTCGAGGCGTCGGATGATGTTTTGGTGAAACGCTTTAAAGAAACGCGACGTCGTCATCCTCTTGTTAGTGTTGGCAGAATTGAGGATGGTATTGCAGAAGAACGCATTTTACTCAAAGAGGCAAAGCGTCGGGCAGATTTTATTATCGATACCTCATCCTTGTTAACGCGGGAATTAAAAAATGAAATCTACAAAATATTTATTGAAGAAAAAAGTTATGATAATCTCATTGTATCTGTGCTGTCCTTTGGATTTAAGTATGGAATACCTTCTGATGCTGACTTGGTATTTGATGTACGGTTTATTCCGAATCCATTTTACCTCGAAGAACTTCGGTCGAAAAGTGGGAATGATCAGGAGGTTCAAGACTATGTCATGAAGTGGGAGTCGTCGAAAACTTTCTTAAATAAACTCACAGAGATGGTTTCTTTTTTACTTCCTCATTATGTACAAGAGGGAAAGAACCAGTTGGTAATTGCAATTGGATGTACCGGAGGAAAGCATCGGTCAGTAACCTTGGCCAATGAACTTCAAGCACGATTAAATGCAGATGAATACAGTGTCAACGTATATCATCGTGATATACAAAAGGATGCACGTTTAGGGAAATAAGAGGATGTTATGAATAAAAATAAGCGGGTTGTATGTATCGGTGGTGGAACAGGGCTTTCAACGATGCTACGAGGATTAAAAGAATATACGGATGAACTAACTGCCATTGTCACGGTTGCGGATAATGGCGGACATTCAGGGATTTTACGAAAAGAGATGAATATGCTACCTCCGGGAGACATTAGGAACTGTCTTTTAGCTCTTGCTGAAACAGAACCAATTATGAAAGAGGTTTTCCGATATCGATTTCATGAAGGCGTGCTCAAAGACCACAATCTAGGGAATCTTTTTTTGGCAGCGTTAACCTCAATCTACGGAAGTTTTGAAAAAGCGGTTGAAAAAGCCAATGAAGTGTTGGCGGTCAAAGGTCAGGTATTACCGGTTTCTATGGAAGATATACAGTTAAAAGCCACCTACGAAGATGGAACAACCATTGTCGGAGAACATGAGATAGTATATACCAATAAGAGTAGCCATAAACGAATCCTAGGTGTTGAACTCGTTCCCGAGCAAGTCCAACCCTATTCAAAAGCAATCGAAGCAATTTTAAAAGCGGATTTACTTATTTTAGGTCCGGGAAGTTTATATACGAGTATTATTCCTAATCTCTTAGTCAGTGGTATTGTGGATGCCATTAAGCAGTCCTTTGCTACAATTGTCTATGTGGGGAATATTATGACGCAGCCGGGAGAGACAGATGGATACACATTAAGAATGCATGTTGAAGCCATTGAAAAGTATCTTGGAGAAGGCGTTTTAGAATATATCATTGCCGATAATTCTGTGTTTGATGAAGGCGTTCGCCAACAGTACTTACAAGAGCATGCCATAAAAGTTGTTAATGACATTGAGCTCGACAAATATAGAAATGTGATTGAAAATCAGTTTAGTTGGTATTGCACAGAAAACGGATATATACGTCATGATGCAGAAAAATTAGCAGAAGTCATCATTGAATTATAGGAAGAGGTGATTGGATGTCCTTTTCTTCAACAATTAAAGAAGAGACAGCTCGCCATATAGGAACGGCAAGGCATTGCCGAATTGCAGAAATTACAGCAATCATTAATATGAGTGGAACGATTGAATATGACACAAAGCGAAATCGTTACGGGATTATGGTCCATACGGAAAATGTTGCCGTCGCAAGAAAGTACTTTACATTATTAAAGAAAACATTTAATATTAATATTGAAGTCGTTACTCGCAAAAGTCAGTATTTAAAAAAGAAAAGAGTGTACAATATATATGTATTGAAACGTGTAGATGTCACGAAGATTTTGCAGGCGTGTCACTTGCTTGAGAACGAAGCAGTTTACTACCGAATTGATCCATTAATTGTAGCAGAAACCTGTTGTCGCAGGGCCTATATTCGTGGTACGTTTTTAGCAGCAGGATCCATGAGTGAACCGGATAAGACATATCATTTAGAAATTGTTGACGGGCGAGAATCACACAGTGAACAACTCGTAGCCCTTATGAATCATTTTGATATGGATGCTAAGATCGTTCTTCGAAAAAAATATCATGTTGTATACTTAAAAGAAGGCGCGCAGATTGTTGAATTTTTAAATGTTATTGAAGCACATGTTGCATTAATGAAGTTAGAAAATTTGCGGATTTTAAAGGAGATGCGCAATAAAGTTAATCGCATTGTGAACTGTGAAACCGCAAATATAAATAAAACGGTCTCTGCTGCAGTTCGGCAGATTGAAGATATTAATTATATTCAAGAAACGGTTGGTTTACATACCTTATCAGAAGGACTTGAAGAGTTAGCTCTGCTAAGGTTAGACCATAGTGAATCAAGCTTAAAAGAGTTGGGCCAAATGTTGTCACAGTCTGTAGGAAAATCGGGTGTAAATCACCGATTAAGAAAAATAAGCCATTATGCAGAAAGTTTAAGAGAAGCAAGGGAGGATCATCATGAAGGAAAAGAACATTGAAGTAAAAATTGCATCAGGTTTAGAAGCGAGACCGGTTGCTCTGTTTGTACAAGCAGCGAGTCAGTTCCAAAGTAACATTTACGTATCCGTTCAAAATAAAAAAGTTAATGCGAAAAGTATTATGGGAATGATGTCATTAGGTGTGTTAGAAGGAGAGTCAATCCTAATTACGGCTGAAGGGGAAGATGAAGAAGAAGCTGTTGTTGCTTTGGAAAAATATTTAACTGAGGGTAAATAGTATGGACCAATGTATTATATTTGCGACAAAAAATGAAGGTAAGATGAAAGAAATTCGTGACATATTATCAGATTTGCCATATAGTGTCCAATCAATGGAAGAAGCCGGAATCGATATAGATGTTGTTGAAGACGGCGATACATTTGAAGCGAATGCATTAAAAAAGGCAATTGAGATTTGTGAAGTGAGTCAAAGCATTGTTTTAGCAGATGATTCGGGGCTAGAGATTGATTTTTTTGATCAAGCCCCGGGGGTATATTCGGCAAGATATTTAGGAAAAGATACACCCTATTCAGAAAAAAATGCGATTATTTTGGACCGTATGAAAGAAGTACAGGAAAAAGAGCGGACGGCTCGCTTTGTTTGTGCGATTGCAGTGGCTTTTCCCGACGGTACGACTCATGTTGTTCGCGGAACAATCGAAGGTATTATCGGTTATGAAAATAAGGGAGATAACGGATTTGGTTATGACCCTATTTTTTATGTACCCGAATTTGGCATGACAACATCAGAAATGCCTGCAGAATTAAAAAATCAATTGAGTCATCGAGGGAAAGCCCTAAGAAAAATGAAAGAACTGTATTTTAAAAGATAGCGGAGTTGTAAAATGTATAAAATATTGGTAATTAGTGATACACATCATCATATTGGTAACGTCATCGATTTAATTGGCCGTATTAGCGATTTGAATCATGTTTTACACCTAGGTGACCTCGTTGCAGATGCAATGGATATAAAAGCGATTTGTGCCCTTCCTGTCCATTATGTTAGTGGTAACTGTGACTCATATCATCCAGATGTGAAGGATACATTAATTGTTGAGATTAAAAAAAAGAAATTTCTTTTAACACATGGCCATCGTTATCATGTGAAATCCTCTTTGGCACATTTAGAAAAAATTGCTGAGGATCATGACGTCGATGTGGCATTATTTGGACACACACATATGTCCCATTTAGGATATGATAATGATATTTTAATTATGAATCCGGGAAGTATTTCTCAACCAAGAAATTCAAAATATCCAACTTATGCAATTATTGAAATTGATGGAGAAGGCCGAATTCACGGGACTCTGAACGATTATAAAAAAACTTTTTGAAAAGTGTTGACAAGCCTTTATAATGTGTGTATAATATCACTTGCGCTCGAAGTTGAGGAAAACATCAAAAATTACTGAGTAATTAGATGTCATTTAATCGAGAGTGTGACCGATGAAGATCGGGGTGTGGCTCAGCTTGGCTAGAGCGCTTGATTTGGGTTCAAGAGGCCGCAGGTTCGAATCCTGTCACCCCGACTACATATGCGGGTGTAGTTCAATGGTAGAACACCAGCCTTCCAAGCTGGATACGTGGGTTCGATTCCCATCACCCGCTTATTTTTATCCGAAGCTACATGGATAAAATTAAGTGCCTGTAGCTCAGTAGGATAGAGCACTGGCCTTCTAAGCCAGGTGTCATGGGTTCGAATCCCCTCAGGCACGTTTGTTCCAAAAATTATAATAAATCTGGTGGGTATAGCTCAGTTGGTTAGAGCGCTAGATTGTGGCTCTAGAGGCCGTGGGTTCGAACCCCATTACTCACCCTAAGTCATCTTATGACTTAAACGTAAACATTGAATATATTTAAGAAACACGTAACATTGGGCATTCGCCAAGCGGTAAGGCACAGGACTTTGACTCCTGCATTCGCTGGTTCGAATCCAGCATGCCCAGCTATGGGGCACTAGCTCAGTCGGCTAGAGCACTAGACTTTTAATCTAGGTGTCCCGGGTTCGAGTCCCGGGTGCCTCATTATAAATAGTATTCATACTATTTATGCCAAGAACAAATGCGGGTGTGGCGGAATTGGCAGACGCACTAGACTTAGGATCTAGCGCTTTACGGCGTGCAGGTTCAACTCCTGTCACCCGCATTAACAGAGTCTCAAGCTTTTGATTGCAAAGGTTTGGGGCTTTTTTCAATGCTCAAAAGTTCTTCTTTTATATCGAGGCCTCCGGCATAGCCGGTTAAGCTACCGTTTGATCCGATAACGCGATGGCAAGGGACAACAATCATAAGGGGATTTTTATTGTTAGCCATTCCCACAGCGCGACAGGCCTTTGGGTTGTCAATATACTCAGCGATTTGCTTATAGGTTCGAGTCTGTCCATAAGGAATTTGACAAAGGGCATTCCATACCTTCTTCTGAAATTCAGTACCGTGTAATAGAAGTGGTAAATCAAAGCTTTTGCGTATTCCCCCAAAATATTCACTTAATTGAAGATAGACTTGGTCAGTAAAATCAGTAGTTTCATTTTTTTCATCGATCTCAAGAGCGAGGGAAATGGACGATACGTGATTGTCGCTATAACCGATTTTTATGATTCTGGAATCAAAGTTTTTAAATGTATAAAATGCATATTTTTCCATGGTTAACATTCCTTTCAATTAGGTTCTTATGATAGTCATAATATACCATAAATCAATGAGTGATTGAAGTGGAGATGAGACTTTGTGTCTAAAAATGTATCATTAAGACAAGTTAAGGCATATTTAATGCAATTATAATGGAAAAAATCCGGAATAGATTGTAATATAGTACAAGAGAGAAGTAAATGCTATTGTTACGAATAGGGAAGAGTAGGGTGACGAACATGCTTCAAATGAATCAATTAGGAAAAACATATGGCGTAGGCCAAATAGCAGTAAAGGCTCTTCGAGGTATCGACTTGACCGTCGAAGAAGGTGAGTTTATATCAATTATGGGACCGTCGGGTTCGGGAAAGTCTACATTAATGAACATTATCGGTTGCTTAGACAGGGCTACTTATGGATCTTATCAACTCGATGATGTGGATGTTTCCAAGCTGGATGAGAATGCATTGGCAACCATTCGGAACAAAAAGATTGGTTTTGTTTTTCAATCGTTTAACTTGTTGCCACGTATTTCAGCCCTTAAAAATGTTGAGTTGCCCATGATCTATGCCGGGGTTCATCATAAAGAGCGTAAGGAACGGGCAATAGAAGCTATGAGACGTGTTGGTCTAGCGGACCGTATGGATCACAAACCAAATGAAATGTCCGGAGGACAAAAACAACGTGTGGCCATAGCGAGAGCCTTAGTCAACAATCCGGCAATTTTATTAGCGGATGAACCGACAGGTAACTTAGACTCGGTGTCATCTGAAGAAATCATGGCAATTTTTCAACAGTTAAACGATGAAGGGGTAACGGTATTAATCGTAACACATGAGCCGGATATAGCAGATCATACACATCGAATCGTAACATTTGAAGATGGTTTGTTAATAAAAGATCAAAGGGTTTTATCCCCTTTAAATGCGCAACAAATATTAGAAGAAAAGCAACGTGTACTTAATGCATCATTAAAAGGAGGAAAATAGGATGAGTGAATTTAATGAAAGAGATAATGTGAATGAAACAACAGAAGTGGAACTAAACGAAGAATATGTCAAAATGAATGGGGTTCAAAAAGCGATTGGAATTATTACGTCGCCCAAAAAAACATTATTAGCCATTAGTGTTAAACCTAGTTTTTTAATACCGATTTTACTCATTTTGATCATACCGACGGCGCATTTTTTTCTTGCGTGGTCCGGTTATGAGCAGATGATTATTGAAAGTCTTGAAAATACCATGGCGACGTCAGGCCTTGAAATAACGGATGAATTCTTAAGCATGCAGATGAATATAAGCAAATGGACAATGGTTATACTTGCAACTGTAGTGGCTATAGGCGGAGCCGCTATAAGTGCTTTATACTATTTTGTTGCGGCAAAGATTGCAAAATCAGACGTAGGTTATAGTCGATTGTTTTCGACACGTTTACATGTGGCGATTATCGGTTTATTATCTTATATTATTCTAACTATTCTTGTCATACTAGGAAGCCCAACCCAATCCTACACGAGCCTAGTTATGGTTTTACCACAATCGATGCAAACGACCTTTATCGGTGGATTATTAACGCCAATTGAATTTTTTGGTATTTGGGGATTGATTGTTATGTATTATGGTATGCGTATTGTGGCTAAAGTAAGCAAAAAAGCAGCGTTAATATCTGTTATCGTAGCATTATTAATAAGTATGCTCTTTACAGGCGCTAGCTTAGGTATATCGTCGATGATGACGGGTATGATGGGATAGGTGATTGGATGAAAAAAGTATTTATTGCGGTAGGAATTATGATCGCGCTGGTAGCAATAATCGGAGTTAATATGTGGCGACAAAGTATGGATGATAGCGAAGGCGGAATAAGTTTTGGCGGTGGTAAATTGCAGGAAGTTACTGTAGAGACGATTCAAGTAGAAGAAATAACATCAAGTGTCACAGTAACAGGCGTAGCAAAAGAATCTTTAAAGCAAGAAATTCGTGCGAATGAAGCCCTAGAAATTACCAATGTTTATAAAGATAAAGGTGATGTAGTAAAAAGTGGAGACATTCTTTTTGACGTGGATGTAGTACAGCTTGAAGACCAACTAGCTAAGTTGAAGTTAAATCAAGAACGGGAATATTTGCAACTTAGCCGATTAAGCTCGGATAGAAATGTAACCGGTGCCGAAAGCGCTAAGATTAGCAGTGAATTATCACGACTTAATTATGAGACAGCAGTTAATGAAGTGAAAAAACAAGAAGAAGAACTTGCAAAGCATCAAGAACTTTTTAGCGCAGGAATTATTTCAGAAGTTGAGTTTGACTCAATAAAAACGAACTTGGAAAATACAAAAAAACAAATGGAAAATGCCAAGCTAAGTTTGGAACAAAGCCAAGCCAGTGTTCAAGAAATACAATCAACACAGGCAAACTCGAATCAATCAAACGAATTTGATATTAAGGCCCAGCGATTGGCCTTGGAGAGTACGGCGATTGATATAAAAAATCTTGAAGACAACATTGCAAAATATCGAACACTTGGACAGGTGACCATTGACGGGATTGTAACTGAGATGGATATCAAAGAAGGCGATTATCTTAGTGTTCAAGCACCTATTGCAACAATTATCTCGGGTGACGAGATTAAAGTTGAAGCCTATATTCGCGAATATGATATACGTGATATTGAAATCGGCCAAGAAGTCATCTTAACAGGAGATGCTATTGACGATGCGGTTCAAGTGAAAGGTATCGTAGATTATATCTCGCCGATTGCTTCAAAGGCGGTGATTAATGGGCGAGAATCAACGTCAATATTAGTTGAAATGCGTGTTCAAGACGGAGTAGAACAAGTGAAACCGGGCTATACACTTGAATGTGAGATTACAACACTTAAGAATGAAGAAGCGATTGTGATATCCTATGAAATGTTTGGTCGAGAAAAAGAGGGTCAAAAAACAGTTTTCGTGGTTAATGATGAGAACATTTTAGAAGAGCGAGTTGTTGAAGTTGGTATTACATCAGATTTTGATGCAGAAATTATTGCCGGAATCTCAGAAAATGAACGTGTGGTTGTTAATCCATCATTGATGTTAAAAGATGGGATGAAAGTAACCGTAAATGAACAAACGGTGAAAGAAGGGAACTAGATGCATTTTACAGAGAATTTTAAACAAGCGTATTTAAGCTTATCAACGAACAAGTTAAGATCAATTTTAACCATGCTTGGTATTATTATGGGGGTTTTTTCTGTCGTAGCAATACTTGCCATTAGTAATGCGGCAAAAGTATTTATGCTAGACGAGTTTAACAAAATGGGCGCAAATTCCATCATTATACAAAACATGCAAGGAGGCGGGAATGAGATTGAACAACGTGATCGCTTGACGTTAGATGATCTTGAAATGATTAAGGAAGGTGTTCAGGAAGTAGAATTTGGCTCAGCGGCACAAGTTTTTTATTCTGATATTCGTGTTGAAGATGGATATCGAACGGCATATGTGACAGGTGCTACTCATGAATATCCGAATTTTCAAACCATTGATTTTGTACACGGACGATTTATATCGGCAGAAGATATTGCCGGACAACGTCGTGTCATTGTCGTTCCGGACACTTATGCCAAAGAATACTTTAATCGGACAGATATTATTGGTGAAGAAGTTACAGTGACAAATTATTACGGAGACCTACTAAAATTTCGAGTGATTGGTGTTATGAATACGGAAGATGGACTTTTTGCATCAATGACGGCAGGTATGGAAATGCCAATTGAAGTGATTGTACCTGTGAGTTTGACACAGTCATTTTTTGATAATGATACAGTAGATCAGATTCAAGTCTCTGTTTTTCAGGGGACAAATCTGAAAGAAGCTGGAGAAAAAATCATTCGATTACTTGAGTTTGTCAATCAAAACGAGAATAAATATATGGCAACGAGTATTGAAGATATTCAAAAATCCGTCGGTAGTGTGCTTGATGTCATTTCAATGATTTTTGTTGTTATCGCCGTGATTACCCTTATTGTTGGTGGTATTGGGATTATCAATATCTTGTTAGTTTCTGTAACAGAACGAATTCGAGAGATTGGACTGCGAAAGGCAATCGGTGCTAAAAAAAGAGATATTATACTCCAATTCTTAACAGAATCGATTATGATGACCGGATTTAGCGGTCTCATTGGAATCATATTAGGACTTACGATGGGGGGGATCATTTCAGCTTTAATAAAAATTCCACCGGTGGTTGATTTGAAAACGGTTGTCTTTACTTTTTTAGGATCGATTTTATTAGGTATTATTTTTGGAGTTTATCCGGCGAAAAAGGCTGCAGATTTAGAGCCGATTGAATCCCTAAGATACGAATAAAATAAAAAAGGAATAGCCACTGGCTATTCCTTTTTCTGACTGAGGGTACTGTTTTGATAGTTTACATCATGAGTGACATCCTCGCCAAACCATTCTGGTGGGCTAAATGCATGAGCATCATCAAGGGTTTCAAATTCCACTTCGGCGACTTGCAGGTCTTGATAATGGTCATGAAATAGATCAAGCTCAATCGTATATTTTTCATAAGGTATATAGTAGCGGGTTTTGTCTATGACGGTTCCTTCTACTTTTTCTGAGAGCTTTTGAAATTGATTTTTGGTTATATTCAACTCGTATTCTTCTCGTTCAAGAAGACCTTTTCCTTTTATGGTTAAGATAAAGTTATCTCCAAGCTGTCGTATACGAATGACGGGAGAGGTTGAGATGTAACCTTGTTTAATTTGTGTGTGTGGGTAACTGCCTAAATTATTAGGAAGTCTTTTAATCAGAAACTTTTTTTCGATTTCCATAAGAGTTAACTCCTTGTTTTTTAAAATATAAAATGGTAAAATGGATTTAATAATATTATAGCGTAAAATAATATTGAATCATAGTTATTTAGGAGGCTGTTATGGGAAAAGCTGCTTTATTTTTAGCAACAGGCTTTGAAGAAATAGAAGCATTAAGCATCATTGACGTTTTAAGGAGAGGGGGAATTGATCTCGATACAATCTCAGTATCCGGTATGGAAGATGTTGAAGGTGCACATGGAGTGATTGTCAAAAGTGATGCCTTGTTCTTTTCCATTGATTATAGGGAATATGAACTGTTTATTCTGCCGGGAGGCCCCGGAACGGAAAACCTTGGCAAGCATGAAGGATTATGTGAGCTTCTAGTTAAGGTTCATCAAGAAGGAAAAAAAGTTGCAGCAATATGCGCTGCCCCCAGTGTTCTAGGACAAAATGGAATCCTTGAAGGCAAGATGGCAACTTGCTACCCGGGAAATGAAGACGCACTTAAAGGAGCACATGTCTTAGACCAAGAAATTGTTCGTGATGGGAACATTATTACAGGAAAAGGTCCTGGAGTTAGTCTGAAGTTTGCATTTGAATTGCTTAAGGATTATCTAGAGCCCAGTGCGATCGAAAAGTTAGCACACCGTATGATTATAAAATGAGAGAATTACTATATTTGAATGCTATCTAACATAATAAGAAAAATAAATAATGACATCTTAGCTGTGACAAATTTTGCTGAGATGTCATTATTTATTTTGGCGAAAAAAGGCATAGTTTGCCTTTAACACTGTGTTTTGACAGCGTGATAAAATAACGCAACGGTAAATGGATAATCTGCAAAAAAACAAATGTATTTTGTGGAAAAGACTTTACAGTCCAATAATTTTATTATATAATTACCAAGTAATTTAGGCTTATCATAGATGGAGACAAAACATAATGTGTATTTATTATATAAGACCCGTTCCGATAGGAGTGGGTTTATGTCTAATTATGAAAGCTATTCGAAAGGAGTTTTATACATGTCAGGTTATTACGCAAGAAGGATTGTATCCGCGTTGATTACCATTTTACTTATCTCATCATTAACTTTTATAATGATGCATGCTGTACCGGGAGGTCCTTTTACACGTGAGCGCCCCGTTCCGGATGAAATCCTTAGAACGTTGAACGAAAAATATAACTTGGATGCATCTTACTTTGAACAATATGTTGATTACATGAAGGGGCTTGTTACCTTCGATTTAGGTCCTTCTTATTCTAAAGTAGGAACATCAGTAAATGATTTGCTTATTTCTGGATTTCCAATTTCAGCTAAGATTGGGCTTTTCGCAAGTGTGTTAATTGTTGTATTGGGTATTCCAGTTGGAATTATATCAGCCTTAAAGCAGAATAAACCTATTGATTATTTAGTTATGTTTTTGGCAACAATCGGGGTAACCGTCCCCAGTTTTGTTATGGCGACATTAATTATTTATTTCTTTGCAGGTAAACTTAATTGGATTCCGAGTTTTGGTGTTAGCGATTGGCGGGGATATATAGGCCCGGTTCTTGCATTATCCGGTTATTCGTTATCCTTTGTTGCGCGTTTAACTCGTTCAAGTATGTTGGAAGTTTTACAACAAGATTATATCCGTACTGCTCGAGCAAATGGAATAAGAGAGTTTAAAGTTATTGCAAAACATGCAGTGAAAAATGCAATGATACCGGTAGTAACATATATCGGGCCAATGGTTGCAGCAATACTCACAGGATCATTTGTTATTGAGAAAATTTTTGCTTTACCGGGTCTTGGAAGACACTTTATTGAGAGTATAACAAATCGTGATTACACAACAATTATGGGTATGACCATTGTATATGCGGTTTTCTATATTATCATGATATTCTTAGTAGATATAGCGTATGGATTTATTGATCCAAGAATTAAACTCGGAAAGGGGAAAGCATAAAATGGCAGATAATCGTTTTGTTTTTCTAGACAGCAATCTAGAAGACGCAGAAAAAGTGCGCCCAAGTCTAACCTATTGGCAAGATGCTTGGCGTCGGCTTAAAAAGAATAAACTATCAATGATTGGTGTTGTGACAATTATTTTTGTGTTGCTATTTGCCCTTTTTGGCCCTTATTTAACACCGTTTTCGTATTCAGATCAGGACAATCAATATAAAAACTTGCCACCAGTCCTTGATGTATTTAACGTGGATGAAGATGCGAATTTCTATCTGTCTAGTGATTATAATATGTTTAGATTATCGGATAACGGACGTTTACAAGAACGCTTGAAGAATACAGATAAAGATCCAATCAACAAAATATATACATATATTATGAACGTGGATGGTGTAGATCGGGAAGTTGTTTTAGATTTCTCCTATAATTTATTGCCAACAAAGCAAGGTTATGATTATGATTATACGATTACCTATGAAGGTGTTGAGTATACTCAATCTACAGGTAATATGTGGAACAAAACATATCCTTTTGGTACAGATGATCTAGGGCGTGATTTATTAACACGTATTATGTTTGGAACACGAATTTCTTTACTAGTAGCCTTTATCGCAACGTTAGTTAATTTATTTATTGGTGTTGTTTACGGTAGTATTGCAGGCTTTGAAGGTGGTCGTATTGATGATATTATGATGCGTATTGTTGATATTATTAATTCGGTTCCGTTGGTATTATATGTAATCCTATTGATGGTATTGTTTAATGAAGGTGGGTTGTGGAATATTGTTATTGCCTTAAGTACAGTATACTGGGTATCCATGGCGCGATTAGTTCGTGGACAGATGCTTTCCCTAAAAGAACAGGAATTTGTTTTGGCAGCACGAGTTATTGGTGTGCCTAAGTATAAGATAATATTTAGACATTTAATACCCAATGCAATGGGTCCGATTATTGTTTCGATGACAATGATGATTCCAAGTGCAGTGTTTACAGAAGCGTTTCTAAGTTTCATCGGTTTAGGAGTATCTGCACCGATGGCATCCTTAGGGGTATTAGCAAACAATGCCTTATCAGGATTGTTAACGTATCCATATCTTTTGTTCTTCCCTGCGATGACAATTGCTATTATTATTCTTGCCTTTAACTTCTTAGGGGATGGATTAAGAGATGCGCTAGACCCAAGGCTAAGGAAAGGATAGATTAAACTATGACTAAAATATTAGAAGTTAAGAATTTAAATACATCATTTTTTACCCATCTTGGTGAAGTTCAAGCCGTTCGTGGTAATAGTTTTACATTAAATAAAGGTGAAATCCTTGGCATCGTTGGTGAATCCGGTAGTGGGAAAAGTGTAACAGCCATGTCAATTATGGGATTGATTGACCATCCTGGAGAAATCAAAAGTGGTGAAATCATTTTTAACGGTGAAAATATCGCTAAAAAAACAAACAAAGAGATGTCGAATATTCGAGGAAAAGAGATTTCAATGATTTTCCAAGATCCCATGACATCATTGAATCCGGTTTATTCAATTGAGAATCTTATGGTTGAAGTCATTCAACGTCATAAAAATGTATCTAAAAAAGAAGCGCGAAGACTTGCAATCGAAAAGCTTGAACTAGTAGGGATTCCAGAACCTGCAGGCCGTATTAAATCCTTTCCCCATGAATTTTCAGGCGGAATGCGTCAGCGTGCAATGATTGCAACGGCCCTTTCCTGTGATCCAAAACTACTTATAGCGGATGAGCCAACAACGGCATTAGATGTTACGATTCAGGCACAGATTTTGGATATTCTTAAAAAATTAGCTACAGAGTTAGATACGTCAATTATGATTATTACTCATGACTTAGGTGTAATTGCAGAAACATGTACAAAAATAATCGTTATGTATGGCGGGCTAATCATGGAAAAAGGTCCGATTGACGAAATATTTTATAATCCTCAACATCCATATACAATTGGTTTGTTGAATTCGGTACCTCGAATGGACGTTGAAGAAAAAGGGCGTTTAATTCCGATTCCGGGTTCGCCACCAGACTTGATGAACCCTCCAAAAGGTTGTCCCTTCTCTACAAGATGTCCGCGTGTTATGCAGATTTGTAAAGAAGAACCGGTACCTACATTCAAAGTAAATGATAATCATACATCAGCTTGCTGGTTATTGCATAAGGATGCGCCGGAAGTTGGAGGATTTGCAAAAGGAAGTGAAATAATTGACTGAAAATAAGACGTTATTAGAAATTAAAAATCTAAAAAAATATTTTACGATAAAAAACAGCATATTTGAAGATCGGCGTAAAGTGTTAAAAGCAGTTGACGGCATTTCCTTTAGTATCAAAAAGGGCGAGACCTTTGGACTTGTTGGAGAATCCGGGTGTGGTAAGTCAACTACCGGTCGTTCAATCGTTCGATTATATGAACCTACAGGTGGAGAAATCATTTATGATGGCGAAAATATAGCAAACATAAGTGATAAAGAAATGCTAAAATATAGAAAACGCATTCAAATGATTTTTCAAGATCCATACGCATCATTAAATACACGAATGACAGTTTCAGATATTATTGGCGAAGGATTGGATATTCACACGAATATCACCGGCACTGCACGACAAGAGCGTATATACGAATTGCTACAGACCGTTGGATTAAAGAAAGAACATTCAAATCGATATCCTCATGAATTTTCAGGTGGTCAGCGTCAACGTATCGGGATTGCTCGCGCGTTAGCTATTGAACCTGAATTAATTATATGTGATGAGCCGATTTCAGCCCTAGACGTATCGATACAAGCTCAGGTCGTTAATATGCTTGAAGACTTACAAGAAGAGTTGGGCTTAACGTATTTATTTATTGCCCATGACCTATCCATGGTTAAGCATATCTCTGATCGAATAGGGGTTATGTATTTAGGTAATATGATGGAGATAGCTGAAAGTAATGAACTCTATAAAAACCCATGGCATCCATACACAAAAGCTTTATTATCATCAATTCCGATTCCTGATCCAAGAGCCAACAAAGACCAACGAATCATCCTTGAAGGGGATGTGAAAAGCCCGATTAATCCAAAAGAGGGCTGCAGATTCAATTCACGATGTAGATACTGTAAGGAAAAATGTAACCAAGTGACACCTGAGTTGCGAGAAATTGCACCGGATCATTTTGTTGCATGTCATTTCGCAGAAGAAATCAACGGATTATAAGCAATATTTATTGTTATGCTTCTATTACAAATATAAAGGTATAAACTTGTGCATAACAATTCATATATAGTGACATAAGTCACACGAAACTAAATGAAATAAAAGGAGGAAAACAAATGAAAAAATTATTAGCAATCTTATTAGTTCTGACCTTATCTGTATCATTATTTGCAGCATGTAGCAATAATGATAAAAATACAGGTACAACAGACACAAATGTAACAGATAGTGACTCGACAGATAATGGGGCAACAGATAGTGGCTCCACAGACAGCGGTGCAGCTTCAGGAAGCATTCTTCGTTGGAATGTTGGAGCTGACCCAAAAACTCTTGATCCGGGCTTAAATGGTGCCAGTGATGGTGGAGACGTTATTAACCAAACGTTTGAAGGTCTTGTAAGAGAAAAAAGTGGTGTTATTTATCCTGGAATCGCTGAAACTTGGGAAGTATCAGAAGATGGATTAACAGTAACATTTAACTTAAGAGAATCAAAATGGTCAGATGGTTCTGACTTAACAGCTCACGATTTCGTATACTCATGGAAGCGTGGAATGGATCCTGCTACAGCATCTGAGTATTCTTGGATTTGGGAATATACAAATATTGTAGGTGCTTATGAAGCGGTTTATGATGGTGGATCATTAGATGACGTCGGCGTACGTGCTGAAGATGATCAAACACTTGTTGTTGAATTAAACTCTCCAACAGACTATATCGTAAGTTTGCTTTCTTTCTACCACTTTATGCCAGTAAAACAAGAGTCTGTAGAAGCAAAAGCTGATGGCGCTTGGGCGAAAGATGCTGAAGTTGTAATTTCTAACGGACCGTTTGTATTAACATCATATACAATTGGTGAAGGATTAACACTTGTAAAGAATGATAACTATTGGGATGCTGGAAATGTATCTTTAGACGGAATGGAAGTTGTATTTATTGATGAACATTCAACTGCATACCAAGCATATCAAGGTGGCGAATTATTAGCAATTCCAGAAGTTCCTACTGCAGAGGTATCACGTTTGATTGCAGAAGATCCTAACTTCTATGTATTTGCTTTACTTGGAACGTATTACTATAACTTTAATCTTGATCTTGACCTTTGGGCAGATCAACGTGTCCGTCGTGCGTTAACACTTGCAATTGACCGTGAGATGATTACAGAAACATTGGGTTCTGGTGAAATTCCTGCAGCAGGATTTGTACCTGAAGGTTTCTTAGACCATGAAGGTGAAGATTTTGCATTAAAAGCGGGTAATTATGGAATTCCTACTGATGGAAGTGGCGTTGAAGAAGCACAAGCGCTACTTGCAGATGCCGGATATCCAAATGGTGAAGGATTCCCAGAATTTACACTTATGTATAACACAAGTGAAGGTCACCAAAAAGTGGCTGAACTTGTTCAAGAAATGTATAAAACAAATCTTGGTCTTAATGTAAAGTTAGAAAATCAAGAATGGGCTGTATTCCAAGATACACGTAAAGTCGGCGATTACCAAATGTCTCGTGGTGGTTGGTTAACAGACTTTATGGATCCAATGGGTCTATTAAGTATCTTTACACAAGGAAATGCATACAATGATCCAAATTATGCCAATGACGAGTTTGATGAATTGATTTCAAATGCTAACTTAACACGTGGAGAAGAGCATTTCAATTATTTATATGATGCACAGGATATCTTAATGACTGAATTACCCATCGTACCTGTATATTACTATACAGATAAGTGGTTGATTTCAGAAAAAGTACAAGGATGGGATCGTTCTGTACTTGGTACTATCGACTTTACACATGCAACAGTTGTTGAGTAAGTATATAGTAGTGTAATTATCAAACATGACAACAAAGGGATATGCTCCAAGGGGAGTCATATCCCTTTGTTTTACAAAAGTATTAAGAAGGTATTAAAATATAATATACGCTAGCTTTCTGTAGAACGGTGTGTTATAATGTGTTAATGGTTTAAGATGGGCCTAAAGGCCTTGAATATAGAGTGTTACAAGGAGGAAACGTTAAATAATGAGTACAAAAGTTGAAAAACTCGAAAACAGTATGGTGAAACTAACAATTGAAGTTAGTTCAGATGCCTTTGAAAAAGGTTTGAATCACGCGTATAACAAGAACAAAAAATCAATTCAAATCCCTGGATTTCGTAAGGGAAAAGCTCCACGAAAATTAATTGAAAAAACGTATGGTGTTGGTGTGTTTTATGAAGATGCAGCAAATTACTGTATTCCGGATGCATATGACAAAGCAGTTGAAGAAGAAGGATTAGAAGTTGTATCACGCCCTGAGATTGATGTCGAGCAAATCGAATCCGGAAAACCTTTTATTTTCACAGCAGAAGTTGCAGTTAAGCCAGAAGTGACATTAGGCGAATACAAAGGATTAGAAGCGACAAAAGATCCGGTTGAAGTAACCGAAGAAGAAGTTGAAAAAGAAATGGATTCTGTACGTGAACAAAATTCACGTCTTGTGGATGTAACAGATCGCGGAATTGAAATGGATGATCAAGTAAATATTGACTTTGACGGATATGTAGATGGTGAAGCTTTCGAAGGTGGTAAAGCTGAAGGTTATGATCTTACAATCGGTTCAAATTCATTTATTGACACATTTGAAGAACAATTAGTTGGTAAAAATATCGATGAAGAATTCGAAGTCGAAGTGACTTTCCCTGAAGATTATCATGTTGATGATTTAAAAGGTAAGCCTGCAATATTCAAAGTGAAGGTTAATGGAATTAAGGTAAAGGAATTACCGGAGCTTGATGATGAATTAGCAAAAGATGTTTCCGAATTTGATACATTAGAAGAATACAAAGCAAGTATCAAAGAAAAATTGGCTGAATCTAAAGAAAACGCATCAACAGCCAAGTTAAAAGATGAATTGCTTGACCAAGTGATTGAAAATGCGACGATAGAATTGCCTGAGCCTATGGTTGAATTAGAAGCTGAGAATATGACCTATGATATGGCGCAACGTTTACAATATCAAGGTTTGTCTATAGAGCAGTATTTCCAATACACAGGACAAAATATGGAAACACTTAAAGCAAGTATGAAGCCGGAAGCAGAGAAAAAAATTAAGGCGCGTCTTGTATTAGAAGCAATCGCTGCTACAGAGAATTTAGAAGCATCTGATGATGATGTAGAAGCTGAAATCACAAAAATGGCAGAAATGTATAACATGGAAGTAGATAAAATCAAAGAAACAATTGGTGATGATGAAAAAGATTCAATTAAACAGGATCTGTTAAACCAAAAGGCATATGACTTAATTGTAGAAGCTGCAAAAGTCAACTAGATTTAGGAGGTGTGCGTATGGCTTTAGTCCCTTACGTCATTGAACAGACGAGTCGTGGAGAAAGATCCTATGATATTTTCTCAAGACTATTAAAAGAACGCATCATATTTTTGGGTGAAGAAGTGAATGATACAACAGCCAGTTTAATTGTAGCTCAGTTGTTATTTTTAGAAGCGGATGATCCAGATAAAGATATACATTTATATATTAATAGCCCAGGCGGTTCTATTACGGCAGGTATGGCTATTTATGATACAATGCAACACATAAAACCGGATGTATCAACAATTTGTGTAGGTATGGCGGCGAGTATGGGTGCGTTTTTACTTGCAGGTGGACAAAAAGGTAAACGATTTGCTTTACCCCATTCTGAAGTAATGATTCATCAACCACTTGGTGGTATGCAAGGGCAAGCAAGTGATATTAAAATTCATGCAGATCGAATTATTGAGATGCGAAAAATGTTAAACGAGCTCTTAGCAGAAAACACAGGACAAGATCTTGAGACGATTGAGAGAGACACAGAAAGAGATAATTTCTTGTCAGCTGATCGTGCCAAAGAATATGGATTAATTGATAAGGTAATTAACAAACGGTAACCGAAAGTTGGTGACAATATGCCGAATAAGTATGAAGACAAAAAGCAGTTACGCTGTTCTTTTTGTCATAAGCCGCAAGATCAAGTTCGAAAACTGATTGCCGGCCCCAATGTATACATATGTGATGAGTGTATTGAATTATGTTCCGAGATTATTGAAGAAGAGTTTAGTCAAATTGCAGAAGCAGTGGATTTAACAGATTTACCTAAACCAATTGAGATTAAGCGTTTCCTAGATGAGTATGTCATCGGGCAAGAAAATGCAAAGAAAGCACTAGCTGTAGCTGTGTATAATCACTATAAACGAATCAATGCAGATAATCTTGCAGATGATGTTGAATTACAAAAAAGTAATGTGCTATTTGTAGGTCCTACAGGATCTGGAAAAACATTATTGGCACAGACATTAGCTAAAATGTTGAATGTTCCGTTTGCGATTGCAGATGCAACATCATTAACCGAAGCCGGATATGTCGGAGAAGACGTCGAAAATATTCTATTAAAGATTATTCAGGCGGCGGATTTTGATATTGAGCGAGCAGAACGTGGAATTATCTATATTGATGAGATTGATAAGATTGCACGTAAGTCAGAGAATCCTTCAATAACACGTGATGTAAGTGGCGAAGGTGTTCAACAAGCATTATTAAAAATTCTTGAAGGAACTGTTGCATCTGTTCCTCCTCAAGGTGGAAGAAAACATCCGCATCAAGAATTTATTCAGATTGATACAACAAATATTTTGTTTATCTGCGCCGGAGCATTTGATGGCTTAGAATCCATAATTGAACAACGCACCGGAACAACTTCCATGGGATTTGGTGCAGAGATTGAAAGCAAGAAAAATATTGAAATCGGAGAAATTCTTAAAAAACTGTCTCCGGAAGACTTAATCAAGTATGGTCTTATTCCTGAATTTGTAGGACGTGTTCCCATTAGTGTGGGTTTAGAAAATCTTGATGAAGATGCTATGGTTCGTATATTAACAGAACCTAAGAACTCTTTAGTGAAGCAATACAAAGTCACATTTGATATGGATGATGTTGAATTAGAGTTTGAAGAAGAAGCCTTAAGAGCAATAGCAAGAAAAGCATTAAATCGTAAGACAGGCGCAAGGGGACTACGTGCTATTTTGGAAGAGATTATGATGGACATTATGTTCACAATTCCTTCAGATGACACAATTGGTCAGTGTATTATAACACGCGCAACTGTTGAAGAGGGCGCTACGCCAACCATTGTTTCGAATGAAAATCTTAAGGATATGAAACAAAGTGCAGGTAATAAAAAGCGATTGCTTAAGAAGAATGAACATGAAACAGCATAAATAATTTATTAAGCGAAGTAGAATGGCTTAGATAAAACCCTTGCATTTATGCAAGGGTTTTTAAATGAAGTAATGGAGGATGCTATGAATAGAATGAATTTACCAATTTTATCATTAAGAGGCGTCAACGTATTTCCCAAAATGTTTTTACACTTTGATGCAAAACGATCGACATCGGTTGCAGCTCTTGATGAAGCAATGAATAAAGATCAAATTCTATTTGTTGTTGCACAAAAAGATGCAAGCATTGAAGATGTTGATGTGGAAACAGATATCTATTCAGTGGGAACAATAGTTAAGATTAAACAAATTGTAAAGTTGCCCGGAGGGGTTTCAAGAGTCTTAGTTGAAGGAATCCATCGTGGGAAAATTATTTCTATTGAAAAACATAAACTATATCCCTTAGGAACCATTGAACCGATTGAAAGTGAAGAAAAAGATTTTTCAAAAGCTGAGATTGAAGCAATTATCGGAATGGCAATGGATATTTTAAAGGAATTCAAACGTCTAAATCCTAAAATGTCTCAAGAAACCATTGATTCATTGCAAAAAATCAAAAAAGTAGGCTTGCTAGCCGATTCGATGACGACGCATCTCATCAAAGCGCTTGAAAACAAACAACGTATTTTAGAAGAGATTGATGAAGAAATCCGTATGCAGCTTGTCATTCGGATTTTAAATAATGAACTTGAAATTGCACGAATTCAACGTGACCTGCATCGTAAAGTAAAAAGTACAATCGATCAAAATCAAAAAGAGTACTATCTGCGAGAGCAGTTAAAAGTTATTCAATCTGAGCTGGGTGATCAAGTGGATATTGGTGAAGAGATTGACGAATATAAAGAAGCAGTGGGTACATTAAATGCAAGTGAACAGGTAAAGGAAAAAATATCAAAAGAAATAAATCGATTACGTAAAATGAATATGAGTTCGGCTGAAAGTGCCGTCATTCGAAATTATATTGATTGTATGCTAGATATGCCTTGGAATACCATGACAGAAGAACAGATTGATCTAAATAAAGCACATGATATTTTAGAGGCAGAGCACTATGGGCTTCAGAAGGTAAAAGAACGTGTGCTTGAACATTTAGCCGTTCGTAAGATGACAGAGGATGGTAGCGCGCCAATTATTTGCCTTGTAGGCCCCCCTGGGACAGGTAAGACGTCGATTGCAAAATCAATTGCATCTTCACTGAATCGAAAATATGTACGCATATCTTTGGGAGGCGTTCGAGATGAAGCAGAGATTCGAGGACATCGCCGTACCTATATTGGAGCAATGCCTGGACGATTAGTGAGTGGTCTGCGTCAAGCAGGTACAAGTAATCCATTGATTCTACTTGATGAAATTGACAAGATGAGTAGTGACTTTAAGGGTGACCCAAGTTCGGCATTATTAGAAGTTCTTGACAGCGAGCAAAATTATCAATTTAGAGATCATTATATTGAAGTTCCGGTGGATTTATCGAAAGCTATTTTTGTAGCAACAGCTAATTCATTAAGAACAATACCAAGACCACTATTAGATCGATTGGAAATCATTGAAGTTGCAAGTTATACAGAAAATGAAAAATACCATATTGCCCTAGAATACCTCATTCCCAAGCAACTTGAAAAACATGGGCTTGCAAAAAGTCGACTAAAAATTAAGGACGATGCATTACGTCGTATCATCAATGAATATACCCGGGAATCCGGAGTTCGTCAACTTGAACGACGTATCGGAGAAGTTTGCAGAAAGGCAACAAAAACATTTTTAATGAACAAGAAAAAAACATTAACAGTCAGTGCGAAAAGCTTAGAAAAAATATTAGGTATTCCGAAGTTTACTTATGAGATGAAGCTCGCTGAGCCACAGATCGGCGTTGCAAGAGGACTAGCATGGACCGAGATGGGAGGCGATACTCTCTCTATTGAAGTTACAGTTATGCCGGGAACAGGTAAATTCCAAATTACCGGTCGTATCGGTGATGTAATGAAAGAATCTGCATCAGCAGCCGTCAGTTATATTCGTTCAAAAAGCGAAGCTTTTGATTTACCCGAGGATTTTTATGAAAAGAAAGATATTCATATCCACATACCGGAAGGGGCTGTGCCAAAGGATGGACCATCAGCAGGAATAACCCTTGTCACAGCAATTATATCTGCATTAACCAATAAAGCAATTCGTAATGATCTTGCCATGACAGGTGAAGTGACTTTGCGAGGCCGCGTTCTAGCGATTGGCGGACTCAAAGAGAAGATATTAGCAGCCAAGCGTGCGGGAATTTTTGAAGTCATTGTTCCAAATGATAATCGCCGACATGTATCTGAGCTAGATCAAGAAGTGATTGAAAATATGACCATTCATTATGTTAAGGAAGTTGATGAAGTTATTAAGCTAGCCTTTGCAGTGCAAGAGCAAGATAGGAGTTAAGATGAATGTACAAAATGTGTATTTAGAAGCCGTTGGAGTCAAGTTTGAACAATATCCAACAAGCGGGTTGCCGGAGATAGCCTTTGCCGGGAAATCCAACGTAGGAAAGTCCTCCCTTCTTAACGGTTTGATCAATCGAAAAAAATTAGCAAGAACATCAGGACAACCGGGAAAGACACAAACGATTAATTTTTACAATGTAGAAGAAAAGCTCTATTTAGTTGACTTACCGGGATACGGATATGCAAGGGTTGCAAAATCCGACAGAGAGCGATGGGCAAAAATCATCGAAGATTATCTGCATCAGAGAGAGACATTAAAACAAGTTGTTCTATTGGTTGATGGACGTCATGAGCCGAGTAATAATGATCAAATGATGATGGACTGGATAAAAAGCTTTGGATACGATCCTTTGGTTATTGCAACTAAAATGGATAAATTAAAACGTAGTCAACATAGCAAAGCAATTAAGACGATTGCAAAAACCCTCAACGTTAAGTCGAGTCATATTTTACCGTTTTCGGCAGTAACCAAGGATGGTAAAGATGAAATATGGGAAGCTTTAAGTCAAATCCTCCAATAGTGTATTTAGTATTACTTTATAGAGAACGTGACTTTCCTCTTTCCATTGGTCACAAATTTTAATGGCATAATCCTTATCAAAAACATTGATGGTTAAATCGATAAGGGTTTTGCCGTTTTCTTTTGCAACGAGGTGAACGAGATAATCCCCATCTTTTTCCGGGATATATTCGGAGGAAATTTCAAGGTGCTCTTTTATATCATATTTTTTTTCTGTAAAATATTGATCGATTTCTTTTTTAATCGTTTCGGAAATACGGTTTTCAAAAAAACCAAGGGTTGTTATTCCTTCGTTGGAGATTTCGTAACTTGTTGATTTTGATGTTGTAATCGTTCGAATCAAATCGCTTTCAACAAGCTGATGAAGGTACTCTTGAAAAGAAAAATAATTCGTGTAACCTTTATCAATAATAAAATCCGACAACTGAGTATTGGTCAGTGGAAGTTCAATTCTTTTTAACATGTAAAGTATGATTAATTTATTTGTGCTCAATTCATGATTAATCATTGCTAACCTCCTTACTCGAATTCAATCTATAGTTTATATGCACCTTTTTACTGCGTCAGCTACAGCAGCTGCAACACCTTTTGCAAAGGGTTCAGGAAGAATGTTTTCTTCATGAAGTTCTTCGCGTGGAATCATATTAGCAATTGCATTGGCAGCGGCTAGCTTCATCTCTTCAGTTATTTGCTTACCTCGTCCTTCGAGAATGCCTTTAAAAATACCTGGAAACACAAGGACATTATTGACTTGGTTTGGATAATCTGAACGTCCGGTACCGATGACTCGGGCTCCGGCCTCTTTTGCAAGCTCAGGCATAATCTCAGGGGTTGGATTTGCCATAGCAAAAACAATGCTGTCTGTGTTCATCGATCGAATCATATTCTGAGAAACAATTCCCGGTGCGGAAACACCGATAAATACATCTGCGTGATTTAAAGCATCGGAAAGAGAACCACGTAATCCTTGGAGATTTGTAAGGGTAGCTATATCTTTTTGTGCCCAATTTAACCATGGTTCATCCTTGTGAACAATACCTTCTTTGTCAACCATGATCAGATGCTTTACACCGGCAAGGAGTAATAATTTTCCGATGGCTATACCGGCAGACCCACAACCATTGATAACGACCTTGACTGAAGAAATAGATTTTTCAGTCAGCTTTAGGGCATTTAATACTCCGGCAAGAACAACAATGGCTGTACCATGTTGATCATCATGAAAAACAGGTATATCAAGAGTTTCTTTTAAGCGGCGTTCAATTTCAAAACATCGAGGAGCACTGATATCTTCTATATTAATACCGCCAAATGTTGGCGCAAGATATGTAATTGTTTTTACCAATTCATCAACATCTTGAGTATCTAAGCACAGAGGAATGGCATTGACACCGGCGAACTCTTTGAATAAAACAGCTTTACCTTCCATAACTGGCATAGCGGCTTCCGGTCCGATGTTGCCTAAACCAAGCACAGCTGAACCATCAGAAATCACAGCGACGGTATTTCCTTTCATGGTATATTTATAGACATCTTCTTTATTGGCATGTATTTTGCGGCAAGGCGCTGCAACACCGGGAGTATATGCAAGAGACAGGTCCTCCCTTGAATTAACCTTAGACTTTGCTTGAATCTCTAGTTTACCTTGCCATTGTTCATGTAATTGGAGTGATTTTTCTTCTATAGACATTATTCCCACCATTTCCTTTTTTCTTTTGTATAGTCTATATATTATCAGATAATGCTATAAAAGTGAAGCAAGAAAAGAGGGTTTCAATGTCTAAAAAATCGCTTGATTGACAGTCCGTTTAATGCAAGTTATAATGGTAAGGCGTTCTAATGATTTGTAAAGACGGTATCGGAAGGAAAAAGCTATGCGAGTAATGCATTTAATCAGTGGTGGAGATACAGGTGGAGCAAAGACCCATGTCATCACATTGCTTCAAGAATTACAAAAAAGTGTGGATATAGAACTCGTTTGCCTGTCAGATGGTGTATTTTATGAGGAAGCCAAGGAAGCTAAGATTAAGACACATCTATATGAGCAAACGTCGAGATTTGACTATAAATCCATTCGTGACTTAGTCAAATATCTTCAAAGTCACCCCTTTAATCTCTTGCATTGCCATGGGGCAAGGGCTAATTTTGTAAGTAATTATATACGAAAACGGGTAAAATTACCGATTATAACGACGATTCATAGTGACTATCGACTGGACTTTGAGAATCAATTCTATAAAAAAATCATTTTTACCTATTTGAATCGAATAAGTCTAAAAAAAATGGATTATTTTCTTGCAGTGACAAAAACCTTCAAAAAAATGATGAGTGAAGAAGGATTTTCAGAAGACAAGATTTATACAATATACAATGGAATTAAACCACAAAATTGGACAAAAACCTATGAAGACCATAAAAATCAAGAACACAATCAATTAACATTCGGTTGTGCTACACGATTAGTACCGATTAAGGGAACGCATCTATTGTTAGAAGGGATAAAAATTTGTGTTAGTCAAGGATATATCTTTAAAGTCCTTATTGCAGGGCACGGTGAGAAAAAATATACGGAACGTTTACATGCTTATGTGAAAGAACACCATCTTGAGAATCATGTAGAGTTTTTAGGTTTTGTTACGAATATGCAAGGTTTTTATGAAAAGATTGATGTAAATATTTTGCCCTCGTATACGGAAAGCTTCCCGTATGCGCTCCTAGAAGGCGGAGAACGAGGAATTGCCACGATTGCTTCACGTGCAGGTGGTATTGTAGAAATGATTGAAGACGATTCCACAGGTAAGTTATTCAATGTTGGAGATGCAAAGGCCCTAGCTATAACCATGATGGGGATGATGAATGACCAATACGATTTGGCTGAATTAGGAAGTAACTTTCGAGACAAAATACACCAATCATTTTCAGATGTTGCAATGGCAAAACGGCATGTGGAAATTTATACAGATATACTGCACAAATCAATATAAAAAAGAGGCAGTACATGGAAAAGTATTTTATTTCCATAGGTACTAGCCTCTTTGTTCTATGTTCTTTAAAGGATTTCATCAATTGTTATATGGGGTTCAAACATTAAATCGACCATAGTGTCATTGACTTGAATAATAGGACGAGATGGCGATTGATTATGAATAAAAACAATTCGCGCCCGCTCACCAGTGGAGAGCAAGACATCTTTTCCTAAATAATGATGTGCAATATTTTCAAGGAACACAAACAATAAGTGGGTATCAAGTAAGCCGTAAGATTCCTGTTCAAACATCTGAATGACCTTAAAGGGAGAATATTTATCATGATAGGACCGCTTTGACGTCATTGCATCATAGATATCGACAATACCGATGATTTTTGCAAATAAGGGTATTTGATTATCTTTAAGTCCGAGAGGATAACCTGAACCGTCAATTTTTTCATGATGAAGTAAAACACCGTTCTTAATATCATCATTAATGTCGTATCCACGAATAATATCATATCCAAAGTTCGTATGCTTTTTTATAGCTTCAAACTCGTCCACATTGAGTTTTCCGGGTTTATTTAAAATATCAGGACTAATATTAAGCTTTCCAATATCATGTAAAAATCCTGAAATCGTTAAGTCTTTAATTTCTTGATCAGAAAGTCCAAGCCATCCTCCAAAAATATTTGCAAGCATAGCCGTATTTAAACTGTGAGTGAATGTATAATCATCTTCATTTCGTAAATGATAAAGATAATTAAATAAATCGCTTTTTGTTCGCAGTGATTTGATGAGCGTTGTACTAATATCATAGAGCTCATTTTCACTGATTTCTTCTCCGAGCAATACATCATTAAGCTTTTCCTGTGTTAAGGATTGTTGCATTAAATATTGTTCTCTGAATTCACTGAAATTTTGAGATTTTCTATAGGAAACATTAACAGGCTGTTTTTCTTCGTGAGTCGGTTGGTCAGCGATTTGCTGAGCGCTCTCTTCATAGACTACAATTGAGGGTAATTGATAGAGTCGAATTCGAAATAAATGTTTTTCATCAATTAAGGTTTCAGAAGGGATAAGTAATAGTCCTTTTGGTGTATAAAGGTCTTCGGCTAGAATCATCCCGGGTTGAAGTTGGTTTGTATTTAGTCGTAATTTTGTCTTCATAATTCCCACCTTGCATAAATTCATATTAAGAATCACTATATTATAAATATTATAACATAGTTTAATGCATGATGGGACCATTTATTTTGGGATTACATGAAATGTTTATATATTGGTTTCATGGCAAGATGAAGCAGATAGGTTACAAGGGAAACAACGATTCCTTTAATGATATTAAAGGGTAGGAAGACAGCAAGGACGGTATTCCAACGCATCTCAAATGTCAAAGAGCTTCCAAAATATAAAGGTAAAATAATAAATAAATTGGCAATACAGGCAAAAACAACCATGGATATAGAGCCAGCGATGAGTCCAAGAAACAAGCCTTTATTGCTTTTGAATTTGTGATAAACAATCGAAGCCGGAACAACGAAAGCTATACCGACAATGAGATTTGCCAGTTCTCCGATACCTGCAGTACGTGTAATGATTAAAGCTTTCAATAGATTCTTAACGAGCTGAATAGCAGCTGCTGCGAGTGGACCCATAGTGATTCCGCCAATCATTGCGATAACATCACTAAAATCAAGTTTTAAATATTCGGCAAAGCCAATATAGAACTCAAGTAGCATAATAATAAATGCTAAGGCACTAAATACACCGATACGAACAATATAACGCGTTTTTTGGTTTGAAATTGAATACATAATTATTCTCCTTTTAGATTGTGGTGAATACTTCTAAAAGCATAAAAAAGCCTCGAAAAAATCCGAGGCATGGTTAATAAAATAATCGTCTTACACTTACTTCTATCATCCAGACTCTACTGTCGGTCTTGGAGTTGCACCAAGTCAACCATAAATGGCTCGCGGACTATTACCGCCGGTCGGGAATTTCACCCTGCCCCGAAGTATTCATTTAGTTGTCTATATTGCAAGTATACAAGAGAAAAAAAACCTTGTCAATGAAATTTTAATGGTTTGTTTGGTTGATATTTTTTAAAGTTAGGTTATAATTGAACATGATATGTAAAAGTGAGTAAAACAGAGAGCTGTGAGGTTGAAGAATGAAATTAAAAACGAAGGCTAAAAGATTAATAAGCTATGTAATCGTATTTGGAGCATTACTTAGCACTATAAATGTACCGATTGAAGCGAATGTTCTTATTGATGAAACAATCGAACGTGAAACAGTGACAAAAGGCTTAATCTATGAGCATAAATCAAAATTCACGCAAGCAGGATGGATTGATTTGCATGTCTTAAAAATGGATTTGACAGAAGAACAGGTGGCATTAGATATTCTTCAGTCAACACAGGCATTTGGACAAAAGGAGACATTACAATCACTGGCGATAAGTAGCCCCCAAAATGTTGTTGCAGGTATCAATGCGTCATTTTTTAATATGAAGGGAACGACAAGTGAGCCAGTTGGTGTTATCTATAATCATGGATATTCTTACGCAGCGCATAATTATAATACATCAACCAAGGGCGTTGCATCCTTGTTACAGTATGAAAATGGAGAAGTTCTATTCGATTTTTTTGATACCTCGTTCAAAGTGCTTACGGACTCTGGGAAAACGCTTTATGTTGAAGGGGTTAATAAACTTACAATTACAAATGGTCCGGTTATATATAATAGTAGTTTTGGGATGACGACAAATCAAATTGATCAGATAGCGAAGATTTATAAAATTATTGTTCATAATAATGTCGTAACAGGCATTGTTGGTGTCAATGAAACTGCAAACATACCAATCATGCAGGAAGGATATGTTATTGCTATACCCCAAGTTCTATTGGCAGAGGCCGATTATTTGAACATGTTTACGATAGGGACGGGGGTTGAATTTACAATTAATTCAACAATAAATACAGATGCATTAAAGTTAGCCATTAGTGGTTCGGGAAAAGTTTTACAAAACGGACAATTTACATCAGAAGGTTATCTTATAAGTAAAGATGCACGCCAACCCCGTTCTGTTTTGGGAGTGACAGCTGATCAAAAGTACTTAATTGCGATGAGCATTGACGGAAGAGGATCAAGTATTGGTGCGACCCACGCAGAAGTGGCTCAATATCTTAGAGAATACAATGTATCGGATGCTATTCAACTCGATGGAGGAGGAAGCACAACACTTGTAGCTAGAGACTTAGGTCGTACAGATATTCGGGTGAAGAACACAGTGTCTGATGGAGCGCAAAGAAAGATTTTAAATGGTTTAGGTTTTGTCAGCTTGGCAGAAACAGGACCGGTAAAATCCATTAAAATTATCCAATCGGGTGAATCTGTTTTTAAAAATAATCCCATTCGACTCGAAGTGATTGGATTTGATGAAAATTATAATCCGGTCGAAATCAATTATCGTAATCTTGCATGGAGTGTTGAAGGAATTACGGGCAGTTGGGGAACGAATACCTTTGTTCCGACTGTGGCAGGTGAAGGAAGAATCTCATGTTACTATGAAGGTTTGGTAGCAACAGCAAGTCTTGAAAGTTTAGATTCGCCGATTGATATTGAAGTCTCGCCAAAGATTCTTTCATTAGATAATAATCAGACGGGAGAGTTTAGTGTTGTCGGAACCGACAAGAGCGGATATCAAGGAATCATTCAGAACAATGATGTTACATACACTTTGGAGAATACTTCTTTAGGTGAATTTCGAAACGGGAAATTTATTGCAGGCTCAACCAATGGCATTTCTAAAGTAACTATTTCGATGGGGAAACGAACGACGACGGCGTATGTTGTTGTGGGAAATGAATATGCGGCAATCAAAGCATTTGAATCAATGGAATATTATTCCCGTAGTTATCCGGAAGAAAAAGTTGAGGGAGAGATTCGTATTGAAACAAAAGATGTTGTTGATACAAATAAAGCGTATCGATTTGACTATAGTTTTTCCAAGTCATCGGATGCACAGGCTTTTTATATGATGATTAATAATTTTTATCTAGATAAGCAAACAAGGAAGGTTAGCTTATGGGTTAATGGAAATAATAGCGGACATATGTTTAGAGGAAATATTATCGATGCCCTCGGCGGACAATATACACTTACTTTTTCTCATGGTATTAACTGGACAGGGTGGAAAGAAATCGAGGCAGAAATCCCTGCAGGAGTTCAATTTCCGGTTCAGTTAGATCGCTTATATGTTGTTGCATTACAATCTTCAGAACCATATGAAGGATCGCTTTTGATTGATCAGTTAAGCGCAATGACAACAGTAGATACAAGTAATCTCCGTTTTGATGAAGAAGGATTTATCAATGATCCCCTAATGGTGAAAATGAAACCACAAAATAGTTTTGAGATTAAGTTATTCGGTCCGACGTCGTTTAAAAATAGATTATTAGACACAGTGATATCTTCGAAAGTTTATGAAGAAATGAATAAAGCCAATTATGGTATTTTTGCAGGAAGCTCAGATGTGGATACGTCTAGGCTCACCGGTAATTATTCGGTTTGGAAGAATAGTTATTCAGAAAAAGTGGTCGATAAAACAAAAATTATTACGCTAGGGACGGGTAGTGGTGGACTTAGAACGACCGATTATACCCAATATAATAAGCTGAAACAGACTTTGGCAAATACAAGTGAACATTCAATTATCATTATTGGAAGCAAGAATCCCTTAACCAGCTTTGCGGACCAAAAAGAAGGTGAGTTAGTACATAAAATACTCAAAGAATATATGGAAAAAACCGGTAAGCAGATTTTCTATGTTAATGCAAGTGGATATACGACGGATGTAACCATAAAAGACGGTGTTCGATATATTGATACAAGTGGACTATGGTACAAAGTACAAGATCGCTATGTGGATTTGAATAAAATGCTATACCAGGTACGTTTTTTTCTTGAAGGCAATGAGTTGTCCTACATGATTGAACCAATTTTTCCGGCAGTAAAAATAAACCAGTAAGGGGATTCTATGAGACTAAGGATTCAGCAATTTTTTAACTCCAATGTGGGCTACTTACCATTTAAAATTATAGAAGGTATTTTCGGTATTGTTAGTTTATCCCTATATTCTCATTTGCTTTTTCCGGATGAGTATGGATTATTTGGAATTGTTAACAGTAGTGTAATGATTACCTATCTTCTCTCTTTTGGCTGGTTTTATTTCGTTGCTATGCGTTTTATTGGTGAAATTGATAGTGTGAGAGATCGTAAAATATTCTTCTCGAATATGTTATCCTTACAGGGGATTATTTATGGGCTCTTGCTATTTGCTTATGTTGGTCTCTCACTGATTTTGATTTATGGGTTTTCATTTAATCCATGGCTACTTATTGTATACGTCTTGTTTTTTGTCGGATATATGTTCAATCAATTTTATATCAACCTGTTGCTTTACGTTCAAAAACGGTTTTTGAACGTTATTCTTGTGGTCTTTGTCGCAGTTTTAAAGCCTGTACTTGTATATGGATTGTATAAAGCCGGTGTTGAGTCGCTATATATCTTATTCTTAGGGCATGGACTTGTTGACATCCTTCTTGGAGGAATTGCATTTTGCTATATTCGACCCTATCAATACTTTGATAAGGCCAGTATTCAAAAAGAACAATTTAAAAGTTACTTGCAGTATGGTTTTCCGCTTATTGGATTAACCCTAACTATGTATGTATTGAATATATCCGATCGTTTTATTTTACGTTTCTTTTACTCAGAATATGTGGTCGGATTATATGTTCCCAATTATAGTATTGCTTCAGCAACATTTTTAATGATTGCCTATGGCCTCTCACGGGGTTTTTATCCAAGGCTCTTGACGGCATGGGCAAAAGATGCAAAAGATGAAGCCGGGCGTATTCTCTCAGTGAGTATCAAAACATATATTTTATTAGGGCTACCGGCTGCGACGGGGATGCTTTTATTATCAAAAGATATCGGTCAAATCATTATTGCTAAAGAATATGAAGCCGGTTACCCTGTAATTGGAATTGTTGCCTTTGGAATGTTTTTTTTGAACTTGGCAGATTATATGAATAAAGAATGGGAATTAAGCAAAAATACAAAGCCGATTTTTATAAATAGTTTAGTTGCAGCTTCCGCTAACTTAAGTTTAAATTTTCTATTAATCCCTAAATATGGGCTTATTATGGCGGCCTACACAACACTTTTTGCTTCAATCATCTATTTTCTAATGAGTGGCATACGACGTAAAAAAATACTTGAAATAATTGTTAAAAAAAAAGACTATATTTCCATCATTTTTGCTAATATCGTTATGTGTATTTGTGTTATAATAAGTTCGGTGTTGCCAATTCAAGGATACATACTGATCATTTCTAAGGGTATGATTGGTGTCATAAGCTATTTTGCGACATGGCTGACAATAAGGAAAATATTACGGTGAGGATAGGTGATAAGGATGAAAAAGGTGGTTCTAGTGCTGTACTATCTTATAGGAAAGCGCTTACCCAAATCTCAGGGGAGATTTGGATTTATAAGTCAAAAAATTCGATATGTTCTGTGCAAACATATTTTCAATCAGATTGGTGAGCATGTTAACATAGAACAAAATGTTTTTTTTGGTTCAGGGAACGATATAAGCATTGGAAAAAAATCAGGAATCGGTATCAATGCTTCTATCCAAGGACCCTTATCCATTGGGGAATTTGTAATGATGGGGCCGGATGTTATTATCTACACAAAAAATCACCGCTATGAACGTACAGATCTTCCCATGATGCTTCAGGGAGACTCAGAAGCCTTGCCTGTTGTAATTGAGGATGACGTATGGATTGGCGCGCGAGTCGTTATTCTTCCCGGTGTCACGATTGGTAGAGGAAGTATTGTTGGGGCCGGATCAGTAGTCACCAAAGATGTTGAGTCCTTCGCAATTGTTGGAGGCGTTCCGGCAAAAGTTATAAAAAAAAGAATTTAATGAAATGAAAGGAATTATATGAAAAGAAAATTGAATTACATTGACGGATTGATTATTATTTTAATATTACTTATCCTTGTGGGTGGTGTTTGGTATTTGACCAAGGATGATGGTGAGGGTGGAATAACAACACGTAAAACGGAAGTTGTGTATAAAGCCGAAGCAAAGAATGTTGTTGAGAATGCACTAGAGCAAATTCAAATTGGAGACAGACTTGTTGCCATGGGATCATTTCAAGATGCAGAAATTATTGATGTTGAGTATAGAAACGCTTATGTTGTCGAAGCTATTGATGGCCAACTAGAAGCTATAGAACAAGCCGGAATAAAAGATATTGTTGTTACGATTAGAGGAAAAGCGAATCAATATGGTCCCTATATCGATTTAGGTGGACAAGAGATTAAAGCAGGATCGAAGTATTACATTAAAACAGATGTCTTTGAGGCCTATGGTAGTGTCGTTGAAGTTACGTCGATTAACTAAGAAAAAGATTGGAAAGGTAGGTATACAGATATGATAAACAAAAAAGGAAGAGTAGGTGGGAAAATCCATATCTTTGATCTTCTATTAATATTTGTCGTAATACTTGTTGGTATCACGGCCGTTGAACGCTTAACAGATAATGAGCTAATTAGTTTTCGTCAAGAAGAAGATGTCAAAGTAAAATATGAGGTTGTTTTTACAGAGTACAACTTGGAGTATTTTACCTCTGTAGAAATCGGGGATCAGCTCGCGGAAGATAAGAAATTTTTAGATGGTGAGATAACGAATATACTCATCGAAGATCGTATCATTACCCGTGTTGATAATAATGGCAAAATCATATCTGCGCCAGATCCTTTGAAGAAAAAAGTGACGATTGAAGTGGAAGCGACAGCATCTTATGAAAATCCTATTTATAAAATAGGTAAGCAAGAACTTCGAGAAGGTTTGCCACATTTCTTGGTGACGCAAAGATCGAATCTTTCAGGTGTTATCTCCCGACTTGAACGTATAGAATAGAGGGTGTTTATGATGAATAGTATACGTAAAAAAATATACGAAAGCTACTTTTATTCCATCATTCTAGGTATTTATGAATGGGCAGTGGCTTCTGTGTTTTTTCGACCGACACAATATAGTGGACATAAAAAAAAGGAAGAAGCGGTCTATAATTCATGGCATGTTCGTATATGGGCAAGAATAGGTTCAGAAGTTGAAAAAATCGCAAAACCTTTTAGAGAAGCTTTTTACAGTAGCTTTTTTATGAATATTGTTAATCAAATAGCCACGTTTAGTCGAGAGAGCGTCATTTGGAAAGTGGTTAAAGAATTTAACGTGGTATATGTACTTGTTCTATATATCTATATAGATAAGTTTATGCGAACCTATATTGTGGGCTTTGCAAGTGTTTGGGATGAAATTTTAATCCTCGTTTTCATCGGATGGATTATTATACGGAGGATTTTATTTAATAAACGATATAGTTTTAGTGATATTGACTTACCTTTATTGAGTTTTATTGGAATATATCTAGGAATAATGTTTGTTTATTCACCGGAATTAAATGTTGGAATCGAAGGCTTAAGAGCCGTTGTTCAATATATGTTTTGGTTCTTTTTAGTCCTTCAACTGTTAGACCGGCAAGTAATTATACAACGTACGATTTGGCTACTTACAGTGAGTACGGGTCTCCTGGGTTTGCATGGAACATACCAATACTTGACCGGAGCAGAGATGCTTGGGAATTGGGTGGACAGTAGTGAAACTATTACAACACGAGCATATTCTATTGTCGGAGGACCGAATGCACTAGCGAGTGTATTAGTTCTTGGTATACCAATTGCAATTGGACTCTTTATAGCTGAAAAAGATATTATAAAAAAGATTATATTGTTGTTTTCAGCATTGTTCATGGGAACAGGTCTAATCTTTACGTTTTCTAGAGGGGCATGGATCGCGACATTTTTAGCAGTAATTCTACTCTTTATCTTTGTTGGAAAGCGATTACTTGTGCCCATTATTACTCTTTTATTAGCGGTGGTTTTATTGGTGGATAATGTCTGGAACCGAATAAGTATGTTGTTTACAAAAGAGTATGTAAGTAAAGCATCGGAAGGCGGACGAATCTATCGATGGACTACGGGGATAACCGAATGGTCAGAAAGTAAAGTTTTTGGATTAGGTATTGGGCGTTATGGTGGAGCAGTAGCAACTAATCATGGTTTAGCCCCCTTTTATATGGATAATTATTATTTGAAAACATTAACAGAATCCGGACTTGTCGGCTTGATTTCTTTTATCGTATTACAAGTGTATACTATGGTACAATGTTTTTTCTATATCAGAGGAATGAATAATAAATATAACCGAGTTGTTTCCTTAAGTATTTTTGCAGGTATGATGGGTGTATTGATGCATAATGGTGTTGAAAATATTTTTGAATCTCCATTTATGGTCACTTTCTTTTGGATGTGTGCGGCGCTTATTGTTGCAACATTCAAGGTAGAACAAAGGGGGACATATGAAGAAGATTAAGACATTATTTATTGCTAATATTTTTCCGCCCATGGGAGGGTCAGGGGTTCAACGATCGACAAAATTTGTCAAATATTTTGGAGAGTTCGGGATTGAGCCGGTTGTATTGACGCGAGAGTGTAATCTTGCCCAAGATGTAACCCTATTTGAAGATGTTCCTAATGATACTAAAATCATCCGAACAAAAGCGTATGACTTTACGGAATGGAAAAAACCCTTTGACTTATTCGGAAAAGTGATTGCCCGTAAGGTTTTGGTTCCGGATGCAGATTACGTTTGGTATAAAAAAACGTTAGAACAAGCTATTCAGATAGTAGAAGAAGAAGGTATTGAATGTATTTATTCAACATCCTATCCATACAGTGACCACTTATTGGCGCGTGATATAAAACGCCGATTTTCAAATATACCTTGGATTGCTGACTTTAGAGATGAATGGTCAATGAACCCTTACATTATTGACAAAAATTATAGTCAAAAACGAATGCAAAAGGAAAAAGTTATGGAAGAAAGTGTTGCCAAAGAATGTGATTATTTCATTGCAAATACACGCATTATGCATGAGAATTTTTTGAATATGTATCCGTTTTTGGAAGGCAAATCAACGATTATTACCAATGGATTTGATGAAGATGATTTTTGGCATGTTGATAAAGCATATAAGCGACAAGAGCGCTTTCGGATCGTCCATCCAGGCGTCATCTATGGAAACAGAAAAGTCGATAAAATTCTGAAGGCGACAAAAGAGCTTATTGATGAAAAGGTTATTGATATTGAAGATATTGAATTTAAGTTCATTGGTCAAATAAAAAAAGAGGCGATTTTGGAAGAAGGCAAACGCTTTGGTTTGAATAAAGTGATGACCTGTCCCGGATATATGACTCATAAAGATACAATCACCGAATTAAACCGTGCTGAAGTTTTGTTGCTAATTCTTAGAGAAGGTGAAGGTGGTAAGAACATAGCACCCGGAAAGATTTATGAATATATAAATTCCAATCGTCCAATATTAGCCTTAGCACCGAAAGATGGTGTGGCAGCAGAGCTTGTTGAAAAAACAGAAACAGGTATTGTATGTGAAACGACAAATGTTGCACAGATAAAATCCGGTCTCGAGAGACTCTATATGAACTGGAAAAAGAATGAATTTCATATTCGTCCGAATTATGATATAATTAATAATTATAGTCGAAAAACACTCACACAGCGATTATCTGAAGTCATTCGTACGATCGTGGAGCAATGAAAGGGTCAGTATAATGAAAAAAGTTTTAGTAGCAGGGTATTATGGATATCAGAATTCAGGAGATGATGCTATACTACATTCAATATGTAACGATATTTTGGAGTTAGATATTGAAACATCAATTACTGTACTCTCGAATCAACCACAACTTACAATGCGCGAATATCCTGTGTTTTCAGTGAATCGATTCAATCTTCACGATGTATTAAGAGAGATCCGTTCATGTGATGTTTTGGTCATGGGTGGAGGTAGCTTGATTCAAGATGCAACGAGCACCCGATCCCTTTATTACTATCTATTTCTCATTTGGAGTGCCAAAATTCATAAAAAATCGGTCATGTTATATGGCAACGGGATTGGTCCAATTCATCATTGGTACAATAAATCAGTCGCAAAGTATGTGCTCAACAAGGTCAATACGATTACCCTAAGAGAACATTTGTCAAAGGAAGTCCTAAATAAGTTAGGTGTGAAAAAACCGTTAATACAGATTACGGCAGATCCGGTTTTTAATCTGGAGATTAGCCGTAACAATGCTTATCAAGAAATCTATGACTCAGAAGGTATTCCTAAAGATAAACCGTTAGTTGGTGTGATGTTTCGAAGTTGGATGTATGAAGATTCTTACACAAAAAAAATGGCAAAAATTTGTGATGCAATCGTTGATAAGTATGATTACCATATCGTATTTGTTCCAATGAAATATCCGTCGGATTTAGTGGTTTCCCTAGAGATCATGAAAAAGATGAAACACGATGCTACAGTAATAGAGCATCGCTATAATGAAGAAAAATTGATTTGTTTGATGGGTGATTTGGAATTGATATTAAGCATGCGTTTACATGCATTAATCTATGGCGCTCTCAATAATGTCCCGATGTTAGGTTTTAATTATGATCCTAAGGTCGAGTATTATGCAGAAGAGTTAAAAATAAAGTATGTGAAAAGTATGCGGCATATTCGCATTAATCAAGTCATGGAACAAATTGATGAAATTATAAAGAATAAAGAGGGTTATAAAGATCATTTAAGGGAGCAAGCAGGGAAGCTAAAACTGCATGCAAAAGAAAATCGTAAGTATTTACAAGATTTATTATAAGATATTATTTTATAAGACATACTATAGAGGTGAACATATGAAAGGAACTGTTGTAAATACATGGATAAAAACATGTAAAAAAGTTTATGCCCCCGCACATGTACAATCTGCATTGGAGTCCGTGGGCTATACAAATGATGTTACGTTTTCTCCCTTAGTTGATGTGGACGATCAAAAAGTCTTTAAATTTGTCGATCATATTGCTAGAAACACCGGAAAAGCTGTCGCAGAGGTATGGCATAATATTGGTGTCGATAATTTGTTGACATTTAAAAATGATTACCCAGCTTTTTTTAGACCTGATAATGCATTTCAGTTTTTAAGTCTTATGAATGATGTGCATCAAATTGTTATTAAACGTGTTACAGGAGCAAAGCCACCGATACTAGATATGGAACCGATTGGTGGAGCAAAGGCCCGTTTTATATATCGGTCCAAACGAGGAATGTTTGATTACTTTTTAGGGCTCATGGAAGGTGTACAAAAAGAATTTAATGAAACAATCAAGATCAAGGAGTTAAATCGAACAGAGACAGAGCTTGAATTAGAATTAACCTTTGAGTACGATGTTGAGATCCGAAAAACATATAGAATAAATACATTACTTTCCTTTGGTTTTATCCGAAGTACAAATGTGAAAAGTGCTTTTTTAGCAATGGTTCTAGGTGCTGTGATTTTGTTCCCCATAGCCGGAATGACAGAAATGATGGAAATTACTGGGGCAGGCGTTTCTGTTGCAGTCATCGGAGTCTTTACCTATATTTCCAATAGGTTAATCAATCGACCCTTAAATTATATGCATAAAGAACTTTCTCGATTACAACAACACAATTTTGGATCCCGCACGAAGGTGAAAGCGGGCGACCAATATGATGATTTGTTTTCAAGTGTCAATCAATTTAAGGACATTGTATCCAAAGACTTTGTCGGCTTTAATAATATGGCAGACGAGATGACAACATTTACAGATACACTATTAGAAATCTCACATAACATGTCCCATACATCGGATGATATCGCTGACGTTGTGGAACAATTAGCCAATGCAGCAGGTAGTCAAGCTGAAGAAACAGAAAAATCAATTTATATGTTGAATGACAATATTCAAGAAGTGAAAAAAATTGCTGTGGAAGAAAACAAAAATAAAGACGAATTGGAAACATCCGTAGCTCAAATAGAATCTAGCTTTAAAAATGTTGAAAAAACAGCCAATGAAATAGATGATGTCCTTGAAAAGTTCAAAGTCGTTAAAGAAAACGGATTAAAGTTAATGGGAAGTGCTAAAGATATTACTAATATTGTCAGCTTAGTTTCTGCGATTTCCCAACAGACAAATTTATTAGCGTTGAATGCATCTATAGAAGCCGCCAGAGCAGGAGAAGCAGGAAAAGGCTTTGCTGTAGTTGCCGAAGAAGTGAGAAAGCTTTCAGAAGAAACAAACAGTGCTGTAGAAAAGATCAACAATAGTTTAGGTGTGTTTGTTGGCGAGATTGAAGATTTGGTTGACGATGTGGATGAACAATATGTTGTTCTTGAGAAAGAAAACGGGCAGTTGTCGACAGCGGTGAATGAATCAAGTGAGGCAAATACGACCATACAAACAGTTGCACGTAATATGGTTGAGACTTCTATGAAGTTAGAAAAAGAGACAGAAGCAATCTCAAACGTTTTTACAAATATAGAATCTCTTGCAGCGATTGCGGAAGAAAATTCAGCGTCTGCACAACAAGTAAGTTCCAATGTGACAAGCTATACAGAACAGATTAAGAGTTTGTCAGATCAAATCAATGACTTTAAAGAACTTACCAAGGAATTTAGTGAAGAATTAACGGCATATCATATTTAAAACAGAGACAAATGAAAAAAATGGCTGATGCATAAGTGCAACAGCCATTTTTCCTTATATGAGTAGTTCGTCTAAAGCGTGGCCATCGATGTCCGGTAATGCGACTTTAAGTAATTTTGCAAAAGTTGGAGCTTCATCAACTAAACAAGCAGTGTCGAGTGTAATACCGGACCGAATACCCGGGCCTTTTGCAAAAAATAGAGTTTTTAAATTCTCGTGCTCAGGAAGAAAACCATGATCACTAAGGTAACTATTGGGCAACTGGTCTCTATGGATAACGGTTTCATTAAAGGTATGGTTTCTAAAAATGTGACCATCTTTTGCTTCAAGTATAAAGGAATAAGATCCATCCAAATGATGACTTGATAATACATCTTCGCGTGTGAAAAGGTGCTTAATTGGTGAATTATCATTTGCCGTGAAGTCGTCCAATACTTGCTTGACCCGAGAATATAGGCGAGTATCTGTTGGATTTGATAATTGGACCTGAACGCTCCCACCGGCTGAGTTTGCATATGCTTGATCAGCGAGCCCCTCTTTTTTGAATAATGTATTCAAAAAGATAACATGCTCAAAATCGTTGCCACCATGATCTCCAAGAAGAACAATATTAGTGTTTTCATAAACATTTGCAGCTTTAAGGGTTTCAATGAGCGTTCCGATTCTTCTATCGAGTTTATCCATAACTTGATAGGCTTGTTCAGAAAAAACCCCATAAACATGACGTATTGAATCAAGCTCAGTAAAATGAATCGTCATCAAATCCGGTTTTTTATGTGCAATAATATCTGTACTGATGGCTTCAATGAAATCATCGAGTTCAGGTTGTTGTTTTCCGTTCAATAGATTTTTATGTTTTATGACAAGCGGAAGCATGGAGAAACTCCCGTTTTTGAGATAGAGTGAAAACATACTTTTTCCATGGTCAGACCAGATCTCGGGTATGTTATAATCAATAGAGGACTTTGCATTGGCCATGACCGGCCATAGTACGGAAGCAGTTTTTAAGTTTTTACGCTTTGCAGCATCAAACAAAGTCGGAACTTGTATGGCTTTTTTGTACCAATGCCATTCTTGCCGCAAGGGATCTTTTGGGTTTGCAATTTCATTATGAAAAACACCATGGCGGTCAGGATATGTACCGGTGATAATTGAGGTATGGCAACAATATGTTTGTGAAGGGTAAACAGAGTCGACAGATTTGACATAACTACCGTTTTCCATAAAATGCTTAAAGTTTTTAAGATTTTGAAGGTAAGGCAGATCCTTGGCATTTAATGCATCTAAAGATATGATTAATAATTTATTTGGCATAATTTCCTCCTATACAAGTGTAGTTTATTTCATTATACTATAGATATGAAGGTGGAACAAATGTTAAAATAAATGATGAAAAAAGTAAATGGGAGAGACTACAAATGATTAGAAAACGAAACCTTATTCAACAAATAAATCGCTTTCTTGTTTTGCAGAAGATAATATATTTAATTTTATTTTTAGGAATTATGAGTGGATTGATCTATTATATATTGGTGCAATATCATATTATTGAAAGCCAAAAAATAATTGAACCCACCTTAATCATAAGCGGTATTTTTATTCTTGTTCTTATCAACGGATTCTTATTATTAAAGGATGGAAGTTTGTATCGGCGATTTATATTAAATTCTGAAAGTCGCGAGCATGCATTTACTCATGTCGAAAAATTGAATCAAGACCTTCGGGCACAAAGGCATGATTTCTTAAACCATATACAAGTTCTCTATAGTTTAATGGAACTTGAAGAGTATGAGGAAACGCGTACCTATCTTAATCATCTTTATGGTGACATTATCAAGGTCGGTTCAAGAATCAAAACGGAGAGTGTATCTGTAAATGCGCTGTTACAAGCCAAATCAAACGAGGCAGAAAAAAAAGGCGTTCAATTTCAAATATTGCTTAAATCACAATTATCCAATATTCCTATAGGTGAGTGGGAGCTATGTCGTATTATGGGGAATTTAATTGATAACGCATTTGATGCATTGGATACGTCAGATAAAGCGGTAAAAACGATAACCATACAAATCTATGAGGCAATTAAATCGATTGAAATCCGTGTACGAAACAATGGACCATTTATTCCGGAGGCAATGACCCATAAAATTTTTGATGCCGGTATAAGCAGTAAGGGTGAAAAAGAAGAGAGAGGCATGGGACTGTACATTGTTAAAGAACTCTTAGAAAACCAAGGCCATAAAATTGTCTTAGAACAAGAAGGGGATGTCTGCTTTCATATTTCATTGAAAAAAATGATAGTTTAAGCTGATTATTGATGTTTTAAGACAAGATAAGTTGTGTTTTTTCTTAAAAAGCGTATGATGATAGTATAGATGCAAATTAGGAGGTGCAATATGGAATGGTTAGCAATAGCTCTAATTATCGTAGGCATATTATTATTGGTTGCAGAAATTTTCATTCCTAGTTTCGGTATTACCGGAGCATTAGGGATTGTTTTAATTATCATTGGTGTGATTATAACAGCTGAGACATTTGTTGCAGGCGTCATCATTTTTGCAGTAGTTATTATCATAGCAATTGGGTTGATGATTATGGCCTATAAACTGGTTTCAGCTAAAGGAAGTCCCTTTGTACTCACAGAAAATCTACATGAAGATCTTCAAGGAAATCTTGACTATTTTGTAGGGAAAAAAGGAGTGTCCATGACACCCCTACGACCCTCAGGAACCGGAGATTTTGATGGTGTACGATTAGATATACTTACTAAAGGAGAATTCATAGAAAAAGGTGCAACAATCATTGTTGATGATGTTGCAGGTAAACGGATTTTTGTTAGAAAAGTTTAGGAGGGTTATTTATGAAAATATTAATATTAGGTGTTGCGAATTTTCCACAAGAATTAAGTACACTACTTATTGTTGGGTTAATTGTATTACTGCTTGCTGTATTTTTTAGCGTTGTACCGATTCGATTATGGATTGCTGCGATTGCATCAAATGCGAAAGTGGGTATTGTCACTTTAATTGGTATGAAGCTTCGCAGGGTAAAACCGTCAAACATTGTATTACCATTAATTCGTGCAACGAAAGCGGGACTCAATGTATCCATTAATCAGTTAGAATCTCATTATCTGTCAGGTGGGAAGGTTGAACGTGTTGTTGATGCATTAATTGCAGCCCATCGTGCAAAGCTGGAACTTAGTTTTGAACGTGCAGCAGCCATTGACCTTGCGGGACGTGATGTTCTAGAAGCCGTTCGTATGAGTGTTAAACCCAAGATTATAGAGACTCCTGCGGTCGTTGCTGTTGCCAAGGATGGTATAGAAGTAAAAGCAATTGCAAGAGTAACTGTTCGAGCGAATCTTGACCGTTTGGTGGGTGGAGCAGGAGAAGAAACAGTCATCGCTCGTGTTGGTGAAGGCATAGTAACAACTGTTGGTAGTGCAGAAAGCCATAAGGAAGTATTGGAAAATCCAGACTCAATATCTGAACGCGTGTTAAGTAAAGGATTAGATTCAGGTACCGCTTTTGAGATTCTATCTATTGATATCGCGGATATTGATTTAGGCAGAAACATTGGTGCACGATTACAAATTGAGCAAGCGGAGGCAGATAAGCAAATTGCTCAAGCGCGTGCTGAAAAACGACGTGCTATAGCTATAGCTCAAGAGCAAGAGATGAAAGCCCGGGTTGAAGAAATGCGTGCAAAAGTTGTTGAAGCTGAAGCTGAGATACCTCTAGCAATAGCAGAAGCATTTAGGAAGGGGCAATTAGGAATAATGGATTACTACCGAATGGAAAACATAAAATCAGATACAGCAATGCGTGAAGCAATTAGTGAAGGCAATGAAGAATAGGCGGTGCGTAATATGAATAATAAGTCAACAGAATATAAGCAATATTCAGAAGTAGACTATAGCCGAGAAAATAAAAAAAAGGTTCTTAGCCATCCTTTGTTAAAGAACGTAAAATCCGTTGATCTTAAACGAGGAATAATCTTCAGTGAAGTTCTAGGAAAGCCGAAAGGTTGGTAGTCAATGATGAAAGTATTAATTGCAGATGATGATAAAAGTATGCGTTTTGTTTTACGAAAAGCATTAGAAAAACAAGGGGATATTGAAGTTGCATGTGAAGTCGATAGTGGAAGTAAGGCCGTTCTTGCCTTCGAGAATGAGAAATTTGATGCTGTATTCTTAGATGTGGATATGCCTGAATTAGATGGGATTGAAGCAGCAAAGATGATTTTAGATATTCAACCCAAATGTCTTATTGTCTTTATAACGGCATATGAGAAATATATGCAGGATGCGTTTGAATTGTATGCCTTTGATTATATGGTTAAACCATTCAAATTAGAGCGTTTGACCCAAACCATTCATCGAATGCGACATTTTATTAGTGAAATGGATGAAGTGAAGCAGGAAAAAGTCGAAGCAATAAATAACGATCTTTTACTAAAGGTTCAAGATGGCATGGTTGTTATTCGACCGGAAGAAATCTTAATGATTGAACGTGAAAATAGATGTTCAGTTATTATAACGGCTAAAGAGCATTATAGCATTAATAAATCCCTGTCAGATCTCGAATCAATTTTACCTCAAGATGCTTTTTTACGTACACATAAGTCCTATATTGTACGACTAGATAAAATAGAAAAGTTGAATGTATATGGACGGTGGACCTATGTTGTTAAGCTCAAAGGAACAAAAAAAGATGCATTGCTTACAAAAGAAAAGGCGAAAATATTAGAGACAATTTTTAATCCATTATAATACAGGGAGGACAAAAAAATAAGCGCCACGTTTTGTGGCGCTTATTTGATGGTATTATTTATTATTCGATAACATCACCCATGGAATACATTCCTTGAGGTTGAGATGATAAATACTTAGCTGCGTTAACAGCCCCAACAGCAAAAATACTCTTTGATTGAGCAATGTGGTTAATTTCAAATACTTCGTCATCACCGGCAAAAATGACTTGATGCTCGCCAACGATTGTACCGCCACGTAAGGCATGAATTCCGATTTCTTTTTTGGGGCGTTTGATACGTTCAGTACTTCGATCGTACTTGTAGCTATATTTTTCATCAAGTGCGTCATTAATCGAATCGGCAATGTATAGTGCTGTACCACTAGGTGCATCCAATTTTTGGTTATGATGCTTTTCAATAATTTCTATATCAAAATTGGCATTAGTAAGAACTTGTGTCGCCTTTTTGACTAAGTTAGCCATCAGATTGATGCCAAGTGACATATTCGCTGAAAATAAAATCGGAACTTGATGAGCAGCTTTATGTACAAAGTCAATCTGCTCATCATTAAGACCTGTTGTGCAAACAACAACGCCAAGCTCTTTACTTATTGCAGCTTTTAGCATAGGAACAACAGCCGGAGCAACTGAAAAATCAATGACAACATTTGCGTCAATGTCACATGCATCTAGAGAAGTAAATACAGGATAATCAAAGTGTTGAGTTGTATCCAAATCAATACCGGCAACAAGTTCGCATTGGGCGTCGTCTGCAATCAGTTTTGAAATAGTATGTCCCATTTTACCATTACAACCATGCATAATAACTTTTATCATTCTTTCACCTCGAGACCATAGTCAAGGATTGCCTGCTTCAATAAATCTTTGTTTATAGGATCCATTTCGTATAATGGAAGACGGCAAGGGCCAACATCCATTCCCATTATATTCATGGCTTCTTTTATCGGAATCGGATTTGTTTCGCAAAATAAGGCAGTAACAATCTTGTGTATAGACAGTTGTAGTTGTAAACTTTCTTCAAGACGGCAGTTAAGATAATGATTGACAATATCATGAGTCTCTTTTGGAAGCATATTTGCAACGACAGAGACAACGCCCTTTCCACCTAAACTAAGCAGTGGTAAAATTTGATCGTCGTTGCCTGAATAAAGGTCAAGCTTGCCTTCAAGTTCAGCGACGACATTTATTACATGACCAATATTGCCACTAGCTTCTTTAAGAGCAACAATATTTTCGAAACGACTAAGTTCTTTTAAAGTACTTGGTTCAATATTCATACCTGTTCGACTTGGAACGTTATATAACATAATTGGAATATTGACACTGTTTGCAATCGCACCAAAATGTGCAACGAGTCCTCTTTGAGTGGTTTTATTATAGTATGGCGTTACCTGTAACAAACCATCGGCACCTAAACGTTCAGCTTCTTTTGATAAATGAATACCGTGTTGCGTATCATTGCTTCCGGTACCTGCAATAACCGGTACACGCTTGTTAGCAGCTTCAACAGCAGTGCGTATACATGCTAAGTGTTCGTCATCATTCAATGTAGACGCTTCACCGGTTGTTCCGCATATAATAATTGCATCCGTACCCTCAGTAATTTGCCAATCAATGAGAGCGTGAAGTTTTTCAAAGTTAACAGAATAATCTTCATTAAAGGGTGTAACAATGGCTACACCTGAACCTGTAAATAAAGTCATAATATCCTCCTTCATAAAAAAAAGTCAGCATGTGCTGACTGTGTGTCACCTCAAATCGGTTCATTTGGGTAACAATACACAGGTAGCACTCCATCTTCTGCAAAAGATGACAGTTAGTAAGCTCTTAACTTAAAAACCAGGATCTAAAGTCACAGGACTATTATTCCTTCGGCATCTTTACCTTTCAGAAAATATCAACAATACCTGTGTATCTCCATTATCCTACTGATTAAAAATGCACCTCTACCAACAAATAGTTGATGTTTTTATATCAACAATAGAATAACATTCCTAGAATTAAAAGTCAAATAGATCTTTTCTTCATAATTATAACATATTTCTTTGAAATATCACTAAGGATATAGTAAAATGGAAGAGAAGAATTGAGGTGATTTCCGATGAAGTTAAAACGTGTGATTATTATCATTGTCTTATTAATTATCAGTCAGTTCGTACTCAGTTATTATATATATGAATATGCGATGATTCATAATAGATTTGGCAAATTTATTCTGATTTTTGCTGTGAATTGGATATTAAACATATATGCTGTTGCGTACATGTTTCGAGATTATTCCAATCTGTTTTTAAGCTTTAAACGCTTTGACCGTAATCATTACACAACGACGATTCTTTATGAACTTTTAAAAGAACTTGCAGGGATGGAGAATAAAGAAGAAATTTATCATCGGATTTTAGAAACGGCTTTAGAAGCAATTCCGTCTGGCAGCATGGGGTCCATATTATTAAAACATGATGATTATTATATATATGAAAGCTCCAAAGGGTTCAATCATGAATATCTCGAGTTGATTCAACTAAAAGAAGAAGAGACGAGTTTGTATAAGTTGACCGATGGTAAAATGGACCGAACAGCAGTAGTCAATGATATTCAAAGGCTTAATGATGGTGATATAGACGACGTTCAGATTGATTTGTTTTCAAAAGCAGGTTCAAATAAAGTGAAGTCATCGATTACAGCTCCGATAAAGTTGAAACAACATGTTATAGGAATGATTAGCTTAGATTCAACCAATGCCAATGAATTTGATCAAGATGATGTGGAGATTTTGGAATTATTTGCTTTTGAAGTATCAAAATTTGTTCAGATGCATGAAACGATGGAGCTGAATCTTATTATGTCGAGATACGATGAATTAACGCATATATGTAATCGCCGATATGGACAAGAGCAATTAAAGCGATTCATAAAAATGGGAACGCCCTTTGTTCTTGTTTCAGTAGATTTAAATAATCTTAAAGAGGTTAATGATATGTATGGCCATGATATCGGTGATGCATTGATAAAGAGTTTTGTTAATAACGCAAAGCTTTTTATTGGGAATGATGTTGTTTTGTCAAGATATGGTGGGGATGAGTTTTGGATGATTTTTCCGAATCATACAGCATTAGAAGCGCGGGTAATCTTAGATGATATTAAGAATTATCTTTTGAATCAAGGAATAATAAAAGAAGGACCGCCAATAAGTGTCAGCTTTAGCTATGGACTTGTAGAGTCGCCTAAAGAGGCAACAAATTATGATGAATTATTAAAGATTGCAGATCAACGTATGTATGAAAATAAAAGAAAGCATAAAGTAGCGCATTAAGGAGAAAACATGATTGGTGACATTATATATGTAGAACGTAAACCTTTATTATGGAGGTCTGTTGAAAAACGAGCGAATCCTAATTCAAAACGAATTGACTACATTATTTTTAGGACAGCCAAATATCGGCATTATGGTATTGATATTGGACATGGACGTGTTATACATTTTCAAGGCGATAGTTTTTGGAGTCGACATGAATGTCGCGTTATTGAGAGTTCCATGGAAGAATTTTTAAAAGACGGAACACTGGGATTTGTACATAATGTGGAGTACGCTTTTTCCAGAAATGAAGTGGTCCTTCGGGCCATGGATGCTATTGGTACGGATTTCGGTGGATATAGTATTAAGGGCAATAATTGTGAACATTTTGCAAGATGGTGTGTTACAGGAGTAAGAAGTGCACAACAATCCGTATTTTATAATTATTTTCCTTTTTCGCAAACCTTGGTTTTGCGAACTATTGCTGCCGGAAGTTATATGGGGCGTATTTTAATAAAAAGTTTTTTTGATGAATAACAAAATGGGTTGGTCAGTGTTGACCAACCTATTTTAAATTATTTTTGGATTAATATCTAATACGTGTTCGAATTTGTTTTTCTGCTTCATCCACAGAGATGCCTTTTCGCTGTGCATAACTAATTACTTGATCCTTATCTATGTGGAAAAGGTCGTAATATCTAGAATTGGGATGAGCAAAATAGAGTCCGCTGACACTAGCACCCGGAACCATCATGAAGCTCTCGGTTAAAGTGACTTGAGTATTTTCATCAGCATGTAACCAATCAAATAGCGTTAACTTTTCTGAATGGTCGATGAGTGAAGGATAACCAAAAGCCGGTCGTATTCCTTGATATTTGGCTTGGAGGAGATCTTCTGTTGTCAAATTTTCATCTGCAGCATATCCCCAAAACTCTTTGCGAACATCTGCGTGGAGTTTTTCTGCAAAAGCTTCGGCCAAACGATCGGCAAGAACGCGGACAAGCAAGCTATTATAATCATCATGATGGGCTTGAAAGAATTTAACGAGTGCTTCGACACCTAAGCCTGCAGTGACAATAAATCCACCGATATAGTCCCTTATATTTGCAGATTTTGGAGCAATAAAGTCCGATAAAGCAAGATAAGCGGAATTTTCTTTTTGTTGACGATAATTATATAGACGATATTCTTTTTCAGGTGTAACAACAATAATATCATCCCCATCAGCATAGGCCTCGTGAATGGCAAGAACCCCTTCCGCTCGTAAGCTTTGATCTTTAGCTAATTGATTTAACATTGCTAAAGCATCTTTATAGAGTTTTTTTGCTTCATTTCCAATAACCGGATCATCTAAAATATCAGGAAAGCGCTTCTTCATTTCCCAAGCAGTGAAGAAAAAAGTCCAGTCAATATATGGAATTAATTCAGGAATACTTGCTGTAACTTTTTTTATTCCAATAAAGTTCGGTTTATATATAGTTGTTGCATCAAAGTTAAGTTGCTCTTTAGAGGCAACAGCGTCTTCATAAGAGACAAGCTTGGAAACATGATCTCTAGAAATTTGACTGATACGGTCATATTCTTTGTACATAGAATCAACAAAGGATTGGTGATGCGTTGGATTTTGTAGTTTTTTAGCAGCTTCAACACCTTTGGTTGCATCCTGTGAATAGACAACAGGATGACTATAATTGGGTGCAATTTTTAGGGCCGTATGCAACATGGATGTTGTTGCACCACCGATTAATAATGGGATAGAGAAGTCGTTGTCTTCCATCATTTTTGCCATGGTTGCCATCTCGTCAAGAGAAGGGGTAATCAAACCGCTCAAACCAATCATGTCCACATTTTCTTTTATTGCTGTTTCGATAATGGTTTCCGGTGGAACCATTATTCCTAAATCTATAACTTCAAAATTATTACATTCAAGGACAACGCTGACAATGTTTTTACCGATATCATGAACATCCCCTTTTACAGTTGCCATGAGAACTTTACCTGAGCTCGTTGAGGCCCCTTTTACATTCTCTTCTTGAATGTATGGCAAGAGGTAGGCAACGGCTTTTTTCATTACTCGAGCGCTTTTCACAACTTGGGGTAAAAACATTTTTCCACTGCCAAATAAGTCGCCGACAATACCCATACCGTCCATAAGTGGTCCTTCAATAATGGAAATGGCATTGGGTAATTCGTCTCTGGCTTCAGCAAGATCGTCATCAATATATGTGGTAATACCTTTAATGAGTGCGGTACTTAAACGCTTAGATACGGGTTCAGTACGCCATTCGTCTATAGACTTTTCCTTGATATCTGATTTTTGGTCAGCGATGGATGTCGCATAATCAAGTAATATATCTGTTGGATTTTCTCCACGGTCAAAAAGCACGTCTTCCACTTTTTCCAAAAGTTCAGGATCGATTTCATCATAGATTTGAATCATTCCGGGATTCAAAATAGCCATATCTAATCCGGCTTTAATAGCATGAAATAAAAAGGCAGAGTGCATAGCTTCACGGATAAGATTGTTTCCTCTGAACGAAAAGGAGAGGTTACTCAATCCACCACTTGTTTTAACATGAGGAAGGTTTTCCTTAATCCAGCGTACAGCATCGATAAATTCAATTGCATATCGATTGTGTTCGGTAATTCCGGTTGCAATGGCTAGGATATTTACGTCAAAAATAATATCAGCCGGATTAAAATCAAGACGATGGATAAGTAAATCATAGGCCCGTTTGGCAATCTGAATCTTACGTTCAAAGCTATCGGCTTGACCTTTTTCGTCAAAAGCCATAACAACAACGGCAGCACCAAATTTTTTAAGCATGCCAGCCTGATATAAAAATTCGTCTTCGCCGTTTTTAAGGCTAATGGAGTTGACGATAGGCTTACCTTGAATGGACTTAAGGCCTTCTTCAATAATTTCCCATTTAGATGAATCAATCATCATAGGGACTCGACTGATTTCAGGTTCTGAAGCAATCAATTTTAAAAAAATGGACATTTCTTCTTTGCCGTCGAGTAGACCATCGTCAAAGTTTACATCCACAATCTGAGCACCGTTTTCAACTTGATCTCTGGCAATATCTAAAGCTTCTTCATATTTTTTTTCTCGAATGAGTCGAGCAAATTTACGTGAGCCGGCAACATTGGTTCGTTCACCAATATTGACAAAGTTTGTGTTTTCATCAATAGTAAGTTGTTCTAATCCTGCAATCCGTGTTTTAATCGGTTTTGTCTCAGCAATTCGAGGCGGATATTTTTCCATTAAATTAGCAATAGCTTGAATATGAGCCGGCGTGGTTCCACAGCAACCGCCGACAATATTTAAAGCATTGGCTTGAGCAAGCTCTTTTAAAAGGCTAGCGGTTTGTTCGGGTAATTCTTCATAGGCACCTAATTGGTTGGGAAGTCCTGCATTTGGATGTATACTAACGTATAAGGATGTCATAGCGGAAAGTTCTTTGATATAAGGAATCAAATCTTTAGCACCAAAAGCGCAATTTAGTCCGATGCTGATTACGTGCTTGTTTTGTAATGAGGTGTGGAAAGCAGATAAGGTTTGTCCCGAAAGGGTACGACCGCTTTTGTCTGTCAATGTACCGGAGAGCATAATCGGAAGTTGAACATTCTTAGCTGCAAACACTTCATCACAAGCCATGAGAGCGGCTCGAGCATTATGAGTATCAAAAATTGTTTCAATGAGTAGAAGATCAACGCCGCCATCTATAAGTCCTTGGATTTGGGTTACATAGGATTGCTTTACATCATCAAAGTGAACACTTCGATAGCTCGGATCTTCAACTTTTGGTGACATAGATAGGGTTTTATTCATGGGTCCGATACTTCCGGCAACGAAACAGTCGCGTGTATTGCTTGTCTGATAAGTCGAAACAGCCTGTTTGGCTAGTTTTGCAGCTTTAAGATTAATCTCATAGGCAATATCTTGAGTTTGATAATCGCTTTGAGAAATTGAGGTCGAATTAAATGTATTGGTTTCTATAATATCCGCGCCGGATTCAAGATAGCTAAGATGAATGTCATGAATAAGATCGGGACGCGTTAATACAAGAATATCGTTGTTGCCTTTAAGATTCACTGGATGTGCCTTAAAGCGTTCTCCACGATAATCTTCTTCCGAAAGTTTATAGTTTTGAATCTCCGTTCCCATGGCACCATCAAGAATGAGAATACGTTGACTAAGTGTGTTGAGAAAAATTGACATAGTATCTGCCTCCTTTAATTGTCTTATATAATAAAGCATATTCGCAACAATAGCAATAAATATCTCAAAAATGCTTTATAACTTTAGTGAGATAAACTAAAGTTAAAATATAACTTGATGTATGAGGGGGTTATCCTTTATACTATTAGCAGATACTCAAATGATGGAGTGTTTTGTATAGGAAGGAAAAAGTAATGAAAGAAAAAGTAGAAAAAAAAGAGTTTGGAACCTTAACATATGGAATTACCCCCCCAAAATCTCACCATTCCCATGAAAAGATTCAAGAGATTGCTGGACGGCAAATTGAACGTATTAAACAACTCGATATTGATGCATTGGTGATTTATGACATTCAAGATGAAAGCGATCGAACTGACGAAAAGCGGGTTTTTGATTTTATCGAAACGGTTGATCCATCCGTTTATGCCAATGAGTATTTAAAAGAACTAGAGATTCCCAAAATCGTATACCGCTGTGTTGGAAATTATCATAAGAAAGATTTTGTTGATTGGTTACATTCTGGTATTGACCAGTATAGCGTTTTTGTCGGAACCGCCTCAAAAAGTCAGGCGATTACAATCTCTCTTGGTGATGCCTATGAAGAAGTGAAAAAAGTCGAAAATGCGCCATTACTAGGTGGCGTAGTTATACCGGAACGACACTTTGAACGTCGCGATGAACCCAAGCGTTTAGCTCGAAAAGTCGAACAAGGATGTGAGTATTTTATCTCACAATGTGTTTATGATACAGCCATTAGTAAAGCCTTTTTACGAGACTATAAAAAATATTTTGAAGAAAATAATCTAGAGATTAAACCCATTATCTTTACCCTTACACCTTGTGGCTCGGAGAAGACATTAAAATTCATAAAATGGTTAGGCATTCGTGTACCCAAGTGGGTGGAAGAAGACTTACTCCAAGCAGATAATATGCTCGAACAATCCTTAAATCTCATCGAAGCTTTTTTTGCAGAACTATCGGCCTATGCATTAAAACGTGGCATACCGATTGGGTGTAATGTCGAGAGTGTTTCTATTCGAAAAGTGGAAATCGAAGCTTCAATAAAACTTGCGAAAGATATTAAAGGATATATAGAACGTCACAAATAGGAGTATTACTATGACAAATCGCAATAATATAAGTATAAAAACAAAATTTGAAACAATGGATAGTTGCAAACAAAATTGCCTGGACCAGGTAGGAAAAGTTAGATACGCTAGTTCAATGGGAAAAAGCTTGATTGGTGAGGTGACCAATCAAAATACCTTTCGCATTGGTAGCAATCAAAAAAGTGCAGCCACCCATGAATTTGTTGGAAAGATCGTCCAAAAAGAAGACGGAATATATATGGAAGGTGATATTAAAGCAAGAAAATTTAGTGAACGCATGATCTATTTGAGTCTTATTTTCGGCTTTGTATTTGGAATCATACTTATTCTCTCATGGAATCCGGTATTTGTATTATTTGGACTCTTGTTTATGCTTATGCCTTGGATGAATGTCATTCACTTAAAAAAAAGTAAAGCTCTCTATAATCTAATATTAAAAAAGGTAAAATAAAAAGTGGCCTATTAAAAGGCCACTTTTTATTTTATGTGTTACAAAAGTTTGTTATATTAATTTTTCGAGTATTTTATTGCTACGGTTAATGAAGGCAGACATTTTTTCAGGTTCAAGGGTCTTGTGACTAATCATTGCTAAATCATAAAGTTGTTCGCAGAAGAGTTTGACATCGTCTTCTTTTGAATCGTCTTCTTTATGCTCAAGGATGAATTGAACAAGGTTATTGTTTTTGTTAAGGACGAGAGTTTCTTGTGTTGGTAGGTCGCCCATGCCCATGCCCATGCCCATCATGCCGTACATCTTAGTCATATCTTGCATACGTCTTGATTCTTCAGCCAAAAGAATCATTGCAGAGATGTCTTGTGATTTCAAGGATTCGACTTGAACCTTCAAATCGTCTTTGTCTAAAGCTTTTTTGAAGATGGCTTCAAGAGATTCTTGCAACTCTTTTGCTTCTTCTTCAGTATGGGTATCTTCACCTTTTAATGAATCCGTCAAATCGGCATCAATACGTGCAAATTTTACATCGGTATTCTTCATTTCCATGTTACTGATGAAGGGTTGGTCGATTGAATGATCCATGATAACAGCATCCATATCATGAGATTTAAACATATTCACGTATTGGGATTGGATGACTTTGTCTGTCACATAGTATACTTTGTTTTCATGCTTATCTTTATTGGCTTCTAAATATTCAGGAAGCGTTGTGAACTTATCATAAATTGTTTTGTAAAGAATGATGTCTTTGGTTTTGTCATAGAATTTATCATCTCGTAAACAACCAAACTTAATAAATGGATGAATATCATTCCAATATCCCTCAAAAGATTCACGATCTTTTTTGAAAATACTATTTAATTTATCAGCGACTTTTTTAGAGATATAATCGCTAATTTTTTTCACAAATCCGTCATTTTGTAAAAAGCTTCGGGATACATTAAGTGGAAGATCTGGACAATCAATAACACCTTTTAACAACAATAAGAATTCAGGGATTACTTCTTTAATATTATCAGCAATAAAAACTTGGCTATTAAAGAGTTTAATCTGTCCTTCCATGGTATCGAATTCATTGCCTAACCTTGGGAAGTAGAGAATTCCTTTAAGTCGGAAAGGATAATCCATATTTAAGTGAATCCAGAATAAGGGCTCCTTGTAGTCTAAGAATGTTTTGCGATAGAACTCTTTGTATTCTTCATCTTCGCACTCGCTTGCTTTTTTTAAGTAAAGTGGAGACGGGTTATTTAACATTTTGGGTTCATTTGGGATGATATTTCCTTCATCATCTTTTTCCGGCTCTTCATGCACATCTTTAAAATAAATAGGGTATGGCATAAAAGAACAGTATTTTTCAATGGTCGTACGCAGTGTCCAGCTGTTTAAGAATTCCTTGCCATCATCACTGAGGTGAAGAATAATATCTGTTCCAAACTCAGATTTTGTACCTTCTTCTAATTCAAATTCTGTTCCCCCATCACATGTCCAATGGATTGGTTTTGCACCTTCCTTATAGGATAAGGAATGAATCTCAACAGTCTCTGCAACCATAAATGCAGAATAGAATCCAAGTCCGAAGTGTCCGATAATTTGATCCTTGTTGTCTTTATCTTTGTAAGTGTTGATAAAATCTTCAGCACCGGAGAAAGCGATTTGGTTAATGTATTTTTTGACTTCTTCGTCGGTCATACCGATACCGGTGTCTTTAATCGTAATTGTTTTTGCTTTGCTATCCAAAAGAACGTTGATTTCAAAATCATGTCCCTCCGGAATCGTGTGTTCGCCCATTCCGTCAAGCTTTTTCAGCTTAGTCATGGCATCACTGGCATTCGAAATTAATTCACGCATAAAAATATCGTGATCGGAATAAAGCCATTTTTTTATAATTGGGAAAATATTCTCACTATGAATGGATAAACTACCTTTTTCTTTACTCATAATAACCTCCTATTGTTTGAAATTCTATATATATGATAACGCGAGGAAAACAAAAAGTCAATAGAAAATTAGCACTCGTTTTAATTGAGTGCTAACAGAGTTGACAGGCCATGTTTTTTGAAAAAGCGAAGCATGGAATCATCAAAATATTGTTCGGCTGTTTTATCAAGGGTAAAGGATGCATAGTTAGTCCCGGTAATAATTCGGATTTGATTATTTTCATAATGAAGGGAAAAGATAAAACCACCCACAGCCTGAGGCTCTTTAAAATTAATCCGCCTCAATGTGGATGAAACCGCTGCCGGCTGAAGTGAAAAAATAATTTTCATCGTCGTTGGGGGTTTATTACCACGAATGAGTTCAAAGGCGTGGCCTTTAAAATCCCGCCAACGTATATGACTGAGTTCGCTTAATTCAGTGTTTTCGTCGGTATCTAAAAAATCCTTACGTACCTGCCCGTCAACCTGAACTTTAAATAATTGTACAAGTTCAAAAGAAACACACAAGAAGTCGTCAAAAATATCTTCTTTTAACAATTTTTGCATGGCCTGTTTTGTATCTTCTAATATAAAACTAATCACAATATTACCGTCCTTTACTTGAGTTACGTTGTACTTATAGTATAGTATGAAAATTTGAATGTGGCAATGCAAATGAGGAGAAAACATCCGCACATTTTATATAAATGCTTAGTCCGAAAGCCTTATTGATTCTAAAGAGGATTATTTGATAAGCTTATCGCTATATGATAGGCTTCTTTAAATTCAGGAGTGAAACGATCGTATCTATTGATGAGGAATAGTAAAAAAGAGAGGGATTAGGATGGATATATTAAAAGTATATGCTAAAGATAAAAAGGTGTACATCGATTTGAAAATAGAGGACATAACAATGATCGAATCTTTTAAAAGAGGTACAAATGTATATACACTTCATGGCGTTTATGAAACTGGGATTCCAATGAAAGAGATACTGATTTCTTTGAAGCTAGCAGAGTTTTGTCAGACGCATCGTAAGTATGTGGTTGCATTACAACATGTTAAACATATTGAAGATAAGAGTGTAAAAGTCAGTTCCGGATATGAGGCAGAAATTTCAAGACGATTAAAAACTAAATTTCTTGAACAGTATGAACATTGGATGATAAATCAAAAAATCAAAAAACATGGCCACTCGGGTTAAAATTTAACCGTTCGGGTCGATATTTGACCGTTGGGGATCAAAAGGGTTGAGAAAAGGAATTTCATTTGTTAGCATGATAAAAATAATGCTAAGAGGGTGGGCTTATTTTAGCATGGAATTCATATAGAAACATAAAAAATAATCTTAGGAAAAGGAGAATATATATGGAAGTATTATCATGTAATGATCTTGAGAATATAAATGGAGGAGACAGAGAACTATATCAATTAGTTTGGAGTACTGCAGCTACAGTTGTTACAGGAGGAAACGGTTATGTAGGGGCAGGAGTCGGGTATGCGTCAGGGAAACACTATGATTATATAGAAAATAAGTATAAGAATCATGTGTTTGATCCTTCAACATACAAGCATCCCTATAGAGATTTAAATTAATAATGAATAGACTAATTTTCAAATCAGTAATATTATCACTTGTATTTATACTAATCTTTAGTTTTGAAAGTAATATTAGTGTACGAATCTTTATTTATGCAATAATAATAGGTGCTGTTCATTTTGCAATGAACTATAAAAAGCATAAGAATTCGGACTAATGTATTAGTTTTTTAAGTAAGAGCGCTTTAGAGTTGATTTATTGCGTGAAAAATCATATGGATTCCATGTTAAACTAAGCGTGTTCTTTTTGAGATACGGGATATATAAACTATAGATTTTTTTGGTGTAGAATAATGATTTGGAGAAAAAGATATGAAACATAGATGTGTGAAATGATTTTTTTTTAAGGCAAGAAGTTTTGTCAGGCGCATCGCAAGTATGTAGTTGCATTAGGCCAGGAGTTTATAAATATCAGAATATTCCTTCTGTTTAATAGAGAAGTATTCTGGTATTGCATAAATTAGTTGAGAGAAAGCGGTGATATAATAGTGAAAAAGATTTTGAAATTTATGGTTTTGAACAAAAAAAAGATAATATTTTTTCCAGTGTATTTATGATATATCTGGATTGTAGTTATGGTCATGGGCATGGGAGATGATATATGGGACTATATAGTAAAAAAAGTTGATAAAAAATAATACAGTTACTTGAAGGGAGTAGAAAATGTGTTGAATGAATATTCTTGTGCTTCGAAAGCTGCATTCCGACAAAAAATATTTTTTCATCCCGGACTTATCCCAGATAGGGTTTATAATTTCATGAAAAAGAGCTACATTAACTAAATTCGTTTTACAACACTACTAGCATCATTTAACAGCTATTTAAAACTTCTAGGCATTGAATCTTCAAGATTCATTAAATATGAATTTGTTTTTACTGAAAATATTATGTTGAAGTATTTGAGGTTATTTATGAAATATATTTGCGTGAAACAACATGACAATACAGACTGCGGAGCAGCCTGTATTGCAACAATATCAAAACAACATGGCCTAAAAATACCCATCACGAAAATACGTGAAGTGGCAGGCACGGATAAACAAGGTACTAATGCCCTTGGTTTAATAAAAGCAGCAGAAAAACTTGGATTTTCAGCAAAAGGAGTTAAGGGCAATGAAGAAGCCTTTTTCTCAGAGTTTCCATTACCGGCTATAGCACATCTGACGATTGATGGTCAACTACTTCATTATGTTGTCATCCATAAAATTAACAAAAAGCAAGTGATTATCGCCGATCCGGCAAAAGGTATTGTGAAGATGCCAACGGAAGAATTCTTTAAAATGTGGACAGGTGTGCTTATTCTCATGACGCCAACCAATGCCTTTAAAAAAGGGAAAGAAACAAAAGGTTTGTTTGAACGTTTCTTTCACCTGCTTATCCCGCAGAAGAAGTTGTTAGTGAATATATTCTTTGCGTCTATTTTGTATACCATTATCGGAATCATTGGTGCTTTTTATTTCAAGTTCTTAATTGATGACGTCCTACCCTATGGATTAGAGAAGACCTTGCATGTCTTGTCTATTGGTGCCATTGTATTGATTTTATTTAAAATCATATTAAGAGCATTTAGAAGTTATCTGCTGATCTACTTGAGCCAAAAGCTGGATATTGACTTGTTATTAGGTTACTACAATCATGTCATTAAGCTTCCCATGAACTTCTTTGGAACCCGTAAAACCGGTGAAATTGTTTCACGTTTTCAGGATGCGTCAAAAGTACGTGATGCAATATCAGGAGCGACATTAACATTAATGACCGATATTTTGATGGTTCTGGTGGGCGGAACCATCCTTTACGCACAAAATAGTTTTATGTTTGGGATTACTTTTGTCATTGCCGTCTTATATTTTTTCGTTGTCTTTGCATTCAATAAAATCTATAGAAAACAAAATCGTGAGCAGATGGAAGACAACGCACAGTTAACGTCTTATCTGGTCGAATCTTTAAATGGAATTCAGACCCTTAAATCCTTTAATGCAGAACGAAAAGTGAATCAAGAAACAGAAAGTAAGTTTGTTAAGTTGCTTGGAAGTATATTTAAACTTGGTATCACCGGAAATGCGCAGGGAGCGCTTCAAGGTTTCTTAGATGGTGCTGGAGGCATAGCCATTCTTTGGATTGGTGCATGGCAAGTTATAAAAGGAAATCTTTCCATGGGCCAATTAGTGGCATTTAACGCTTTGCTTGCTTATTTTTTAGGACCCATCAAAAATCTGATTAATTTACAACCCATGTTGCAGACAGCCATTGTTGCATCAGAAAGACTTGGAGAGATCCTGGATCTTGAGGTTGAAAAAACAGAGGATGAGTCCAAGAAAATGCGATTAGCCTCTTTAAAAGGAAACATTGAGTTCAAAGAGTTAAGTTTTAGATACGGAACAAGAAAATTAGTCCTTGAAGATATTGATATTGCAATGAAACCAGGCGAGAAGATTGCGCTCGTTGGAGAGAGTGGCTCCGGAAAAACAACACTAGTTAAACTATTACTGAACCTATATGATTGGGAAAAGGGAGAGATCTTAATTGATGACAATAATATCAAAGATGTTCAGATCGATGTCATAAGAGATAAGATTGCCTATGTGCCACAGGAGACCTTTTTGTTTAGTGGCTCGATATATGACAACTTGACATTAGGTCTTGAACACGATGATATGGAGCAGGTTGTCGCAGCGGCGAAGATGGCAAAAGCGCATGAATTTATCAACAACTTTCCTTTAAGATATAATACAAGGCTTGAAGAAAATGGTGCCAATTTATCCGGAGGTCAAAGACAACGCTTATCCATTACTCGAGCGATACTTAAGAATCCTGATATATTAATATTAGATGAAGCAACCAGTAATTTAGACTCTATTACAGAAAAAGCCATTGAACGGACCATTGAGGAATATACAAAAGATATTTCTACTATTATTATTGCCCATCGACTAAGTACAATAAAACGGTGCGATCGCATATATGTCATGGAAGAAGGAAAGATTATTGAAACAGGTACACACAAGGAACTAATCCTAAAAAAGGGAAGATATTATGAAATGTGGAAGGAACAAGGCGTAGATATCATTGATAAAGAAGATGGTAATGCAAAGCGTTTAACCGAAGAATATGCATGATAGGAGTCACTTATGAAAGAACAGTTATTGGATATCCGAGAAGTTGCTTATAGCAGAGAAATGTATGCGGCAAAACCACGACCCTTTGTATCAGCATTTATCTATTTGTTTCTCATCATTATAGTCGGTGCATTTATTTGGACCTATATGAGTGAAATAGATATTGTAGCAAAAGGTCATGGTGTTGTCAGGCCGAATCAAAATGTGAACACAATACGAGTCGAAACTACGGGTAAACTTCAGGAAGTCAATGTAGGAGAAGGTCAGCAAGTGACACAAGGAGATGTTCTCTATGTTATTGGACACGAATCCTTGTTGTTGCAGAAGGAAGAGTTGATGAATAAGAGTGTTGATATTAAGGAAAAACTAATTAGCTTAAAGTCTTATGAAAAAAGTATTATTGGTGGAGAATTAGCTTTTAAAGAATCTAGTAGCTATAATCATTATTATCAAACCAAATATAAAAACTATCAGACAAATCTTGACTATCTCAAGTATCAGAAAGAATCAACAAAGTTACAGCTGTTACAAAGTAATCAGGCAGAGGTTATTCATAGTCAGCTAAAAACATTGGGCGAAGAATATGACAAGATGCTTGTGATAAAACAATCCATAGAGCAAGATAAAAACCAATTGGTCGATTCTGATGCTCAAGGGAAGTATGAAGATTATACACAAACCATTCAGCAATACGAAGCAGAAATCAGTTATCTTGAAGAATCTCTTGAAAAAGCAAGAGCCCTATACGAAGCAGGAATTATGTCAAAAAACGAATATGAAACAGAGGCATATACGCTGGAGACAAAGAAGCTCGCTTTTGACCAGTACAGAAGCAACTATATGGTAAATCTTGAAGACCGTATCAAAGAGACAGAAGATTCAATTTCCCATTATGAAGCACAACTACAATCGGCGAAAATCACAGAAAAATTATTAACCAACGAAGAAGACAATGGGGATTTTATTATTGAAAAATATCGTATGGACACCTTGGTTCGTATTCAGAATGATATAAAAACGTATAAAGATGAACTCGATGGTTATGAGATAAATCTAAAAAATGCGATACTGCAAATTGAGAGAGCAATTATTAAAGCGCCAATTTCAGGAAAGGTTAGTTTGTTATATGAAACATCGAAAGAGGACTATATTTCTGTTGGGACTGAAATGCTCACGATCATACCTGAAAATGAAACAGGATTTTCTGTAGATATCGCGATTCCAAATAATGAAGTGGCAGGAATCGAAGTTGGTGATGTGGTGAAATTTAAATTCAGTGCATTACCTTTTCAAGAATATGGTGAATTCACAGGAACCATTGAACGAATTAGTACAGATATTAAAATGGAGGGGCCGGGTAACAGTTATTATTTAGTAGAAGCAAACTTGGGCGACGTAGAAGGGGTTAGTTATAAAGGGGAGACAAGAGACATTAAAGTAGGTATGGATTGCGAGGCACATGTGATTAAAGAACAGAAGAAGGTTCTATATTGGCTATTAGAAAAGATTAATTAAATAGTACATTAAGATATAAATTCTAATTACTATAAAATGAGTAAATACTATTGGGGAAAAAAACAAACTAGTTAGAAGGAGGAAAATATATGCCTGTCTGGATGGAATTAATGCCAGTGATGATTCAAGCTATTATTATATTGCTAATATTGGTTCATAGAAATAAAAACAATAAAAAATGTGTGGATTTATCATCTTCATTAGTAGCATTTTGGGGAGGTACGTTATTATATAGCATTGGTACAGGGACATATACAAATTCGGAACTATCTAACATAGTTGTTGGCGGGCTTGTAATATATACAGTTTGTTATTTCGCTAGTGCTATGATAATCGCTTCAAATAAGACGAAACTGGAAAAATGAACATGACATTAAGTCAACTAACAGACAGTAGATTGCTGTATAAAAAAGACATTCCGTTTTTTGGATATTTCATCCTTTTGATTTTTTGATATTGTTAATAATCGTTTCTTTTTGGTTGATCATTAAGGCGACAGGAGTAATTCAAAGCATTAATAAAAATTATATTGTGTCCCCTTATACGGGTGAAATCGTAGAAAGTTATGTTCAAAAAGGTGATATGATTTTTACAATTGCTTTATGTTACTCCATTACCAACGAATGCAACGAATCAAGAAGTGACCTTTGATTCAGAGGATGAAAGCAAAGCGTGGCAACTATTAACGCGATGGTTCGTATTGAAGCATTAAAACATGGAAAGACACGAATTTTGTCACCATCCGTTTTGCCTGTAGAAGCGAGAAAGTTGAATTTTAAGTATAGTTCATCAAATAGAAAAATTGCTATAGTAAATGATTTTGGTAGAATAACGGCAAAGTGAGAAGGTTTTACGGTTATAAAAGCAGCTATTGGAGAGTTAGTAAAATCTTATGCACTTGAGGTAAAGCCTGCTGATGAAAAATTGATTCCACTGGAACTATTGAAGCCATTAATCCAGGGAAAACAGTTATAACAATATTAGCAGGCAATTTTTCTAAAGATATAGAGATTAATGTAGTTGTTGCTACAACACTTATTAAAGTGAACTAGGATTATCTTATTTTAAAGCCGGATGAAACATTTATATTGGAAGCTCAAGTCCTCTCGGAAAAAGCTAAGCAGGTAATTAACTATAGAGTTTTGGATGAAAAAATTTACTTGACAAGTTTATTCAAATCCGATATTCTGAAATGGTAAATTAAATTATAAGAATGAAGAGGTAATTTTATGTATGTGTCTTATTCAGTTGAATAAGAATTGAATAATTATTGTAACTAGATTTTCAAGTGCACTTTTATGAGTGGGACTTGTCTATTTGGTGTGCAAAATTAACATACATACTATAATTTCGTCTTTAACAATAGCTATTTAAGGCTCGTAGATTATATCTATGGGCCTTTGTGTGTTTTTTTGCATACCCCAAATTCGTGGAGGTAAATAAACATGGAAAAAAGAATGTTAGAGACACTCGAATACTATAAAATTATTGAAAATATTGAAGCGTTTGTTATTTGTGATGAAGCAAGATCAGAAATAGGTAAACTTCATCCAACTTCCGATTATGAACGAATCCAGCAACTTATGAAGGAAACAAGTGAAGCGAGGGAAATCTTAAATGCATCAACGTCCATTCCCTTATTAGGAAATAATCATATAGAACAACTACTCATTAAAGTGGAGAAAAATGGAATTCTCCAGCCGGATGAACTGGAGAGTATAGGGCATATGATTGTAACAACAGATAAGATGAAACGGTTTATGCAAGAACATCATTTTTTGGCTCCGACAATTACCACATATGCATTAAGCATGTTCGAATATAAAGATATCAAGAATGAAATCAATCGCTGCATTTATCAACATCGTGTGGATGACAAAGCCAGTCAAAACTTGGGGAAAATACGAAAACAAAAAAGTATCCTTGAAGCCCGTATGAAAACAAAGCTTGATACAATGACAAAATCATCGAATATTAAGAAATATCTACAAGACCAAACGGTAACGGTCAAGAATAATCGATACGTCCTTCAAGTTAAAGCCAATTATAAGCAGATGGTTCCGGGAGTCGTTGTTGAAAAATCAACAACCGGTTCAACCTATTTTATTGAGCCGACGGCAATCAACCGTTATCAAGAAGAGCTTCAACATTTGAATATTGAAGAGGATCAAGAAGTTTATCAAGTATTAGCCTATTTAACCGCCCTAATTTATGAAGATATGGTAGGTATTCGGATTACATTAGAAACGTTTATTGCCTATGATGTTATTTTTGCTAAGGCGAAATATAGTCAATCCATCAATGGAAAAAAAGTGAATGTAAATACGTCCAATCGAACTCGAATTATCAATGGGCGACATCCACTTCTTGGTAACACAGCTGTCCCGCTAAATTTTGAAATTGGTCGAGACTATCAAGGGCTAGTGATTACGGGTCCCAATACCGGGGGTAAAACCGTTGTATTAAAAACAGTAGGCTTATTTACTGCTATGATACAATCCGGATTACATGTGCCGGTCGATGAAGCAAGTGAATTTGCGATTTATGGCCAAATTCTTGTTGATATTGGTGACGGACAGAGTATTGAACAATCATTAAGTACATTTTCAGCCCATATTCAACAGATTATCCGTATACTCAAATCGGCAAATCCATATAGCTTAGTCATTCTTGATGAAATTGGATCAGGAACAGATCCGGTAGAAGGAGAAGGATTAGCCATCGCAATACTCGAGACATTGCATGAACGAGGTGCAACCATTCTTGCAACAAGTCACTATGGAAAAGTCAAAACGTTTGCACGAGACCATGGGGGATTTATTAATGGCAAGATGGATTTTGATATTGCAAGCTTAAAGCCGACATATCAATTGATTATGGGAGAAGCAGGAGAAAGCAATGCATTTGTTATTGCCCTTAAACTAGGTATGGAAGCTAACATCATTAACCGTGCACATTCAGAGACATATGGACAGGCCTATAACTATAGTAAGGATGGTGAACTATTTGTTTCCAAAGAAATAGTGACAGCAATAAAATCCAAGAAACCGAAAGCTATGGAAAAAAGTAGTCCAAAACAAGAAGAAGAGAGGTTATATCAACGTGGAGATCAGGTAACGATTCCATCCATGCATTCAAAGGGTATTGTTTACGAATCAGAGGATTATAAAAAAGAAGTTGTTGTTATGATTAAAGATAAAAAAACAACTCTCCATCGACGTCTCTTGAACTTGAAGATACCTGCGGAAGAACTTTATCCGGAAGGATACGACTTTGATATTCTCTTCAAATCAAAAGACTATCGTAAACACGATAAACTCATGGGTAGAAAATACGTCAAAGATACCGTGTTTGAGGTTGATGCAAAAGATTTATAATCTTTTTTTTCGATTCCCAGATGAAGTATAATCTGTTATCATAAGTATTAACAGGTAGATGATTTAGGAGGAGATGAGATGGTGAATGTAACAAAGTTAAATGAAAAAATTCGAGTAAAGCAGCATGAAATCGAAGAGAATAAGATTTTTATGGATCGGCTTCGCAAAGCAAAAAAATCTTTAGATGATCGGGTCGAAGAAAAAAAGCATATTGAAGAACGTTTAGAAAAAGAAAAGAAAGATGTAGCTACACTTAAAGGTTTGAGTTTTGCGAATCTATGGCATTCATTGGTCAATGATAAAACAGAGCGACTGCGTGATGAAGAAAAGGATGTTTTAAAAGTAAAGCAAGAACTTGACCGCATTGATTCGGAAATTACAGCAGAGCAGCAAAAAATCACTCAAATACAAGAAAAAATTCAACCGTCGAGGGAAATGGAAGATGGATACAAGCAGCTTTTAAATGAAAAAAAAGCTACGCTTCAAGAAAAGAGTGATGAGGTTTGGGGGCAAATCGAAATCATGGAGGGACAAGTTGAAAAGTTGCTTCATGAAATGAAAGAAATCGGAGAAGCCTTAAGTGAAGGCAATAATGCCTTAAGTCAGTCCCAAGATATTTTAAAATCATTGCAGTCAGCAGCAAATTGGGGAACTTATGATATGTTCGGTGGTGGAATGCTTGCGACAATGGCTAAGAGAGGCCATATGGATGAAGCGCAAAAAAAAATCTATTCATTTCAAAACACACTACGCCGCTATAATCAAGAGCTTCAAGATGTTGGCGATGCTTACTTACCGGAATTTGAAAATGATGGATTTATGCGATTTGCAGATTGGTTTTTTGATGGATTTTTTGTCGATTGGACGGTTCAAAGTGAAATTAATCAAGTAAAAGAGCAGGTCAATCAAACGCATCAAGCAATAAAAGATCTTCAAGAACAATTGCAAGAACGGTTTGATGAATGTGACAATCAAATGCGAGATTTGCTGGAACAAGAAGAAGCGCTTGTCGTTAAGGCAGAAGTTTAAAGTTAGGAAGGGGAACATATGGATATCATACAAGATTATTTTGAATTTATGAAGTCTGCGACAACCGCAGTTCAATCAATCGATACAGTTCAAGAACGATTAGTTAAAAACGAGTTTGAAGAAATTAAATTAGAGGATTTATGGATGTTAGAACCAGGTGGAAAATACTTTGTATCTCCCTATCCATCAATGATGATTGCTTTCACCATGGGGAAATCCCGCTTTATTACAAAAGGTTTTAATATCATTGTTGCCCATACAGATAACCCGGCACTTCGTATTAAGCCGGTTCCAGAAATTGTCGAAGAAGGTATGTTAACCCTTAATGTGGAAAAATATGGAGGTCCGATTTTAAACACATGGTTTGACCGTCCTTTATCGATTGCAGGACGCATTGCAGTGAAAAGTGACCAAATATTGAAGCCCAACATATTGCATGTCGACCTTAAACGCCCGGTGTTGACCCTGCCAAATATAGCAATTCATATGAATAAAGGTGTCAATCAAGGCCAAGAGATCAAAGTTCAAAAAGAAATGAAACCATTAATCGCAAATTTAATTGAGGATCAAGTGGGGAAAGATTATCTTTTAAAGCTTGTTGCCGAAGAGTTAAAGATTAATCCGTCTGATGTTTTAGACATGGATCTATATGTATATTGTGCAGAAGAAGGTCTACTTGTTGGAGCGAATGAGGAATATATTTCCTGTCCGCGGATTGATGACTTAGCCATGGTTTATGCAGCAACGGAATCGCTTATTGAATCCAATCATAACGAAGGAATAAATATGGCTGTTTTTTTCGACAATGAAGAAATTGGCAGCATGACAAAACAGGGGGCCGATTCAATACTATTAGCTACGGTACTTGACCGCATTCGCATGGGAATGAACCGTACACAAGAGCAGTTTTCCAGACAAACCATGGAGAGCTTCATCATCTCAGCAGATGGTGCTCATGGCTTGCATCCGAACTATAAGGAAAAAAATGACTTGACCAATAAACCTGTAATTAATGAAGGTATTGCCATAAAAATTAGTGGAAATAAATCTTATGCATCTGAAGTAGAGTCAATTGCTGCATTTCAACAACTCTGTGAACATGCAGGTATTAAATACCAAAAGTTCATTAACCATTCCGATGAAGCAGGTGGAAAAACGTTAGGCCCGATTCTTACACAATATATGCCGGTACATGTTGTCGATGTTGGTGTACCTATGCTTGCAATGCACTCGACACGTGAGCTTATGGGAAAACAGGATTTTTTGGATACACTAGAAATATTTAAAAACTTTTATAAAATTCATGAATAATAATTTGTTTGAACATCAAGATAATTGCATTGCATCACTTTGAAGCGTATGCTATAATATATGGTAATCAATACTACATCTCGATTTGCGAGAAAGATAAGGAGAAATGCTTCATGAAATATAAAATTATAGGTGACAGTTCATGCGATGTAACAGATGCAATGCGGGAAGTTATGAATATCGAGCTAGTACCACTGACCTTAGAAGTCGACGGAATACGCTATGTTGATAATGATGATTTGGACGTAGCCAATTATTTAGAAAAAGCCAATGCTAGTACGATGGTTCCAAAATCATCCTGTCCATCACCGGATGATTATATGAAGGCTATTGAAGGCGAAGAAGAAGCTGTATTTATCATTACATTAAGCTCAGAGCTTAGTGGAAGTTATGGCAGTGCTATGTTGGCAAAAAATATGTTCCAAGAAAAGCAACCGGAGAAGAAAATACATGTATTTGATAGTCGGAGTGCAGTTTCAGCAGAAGTGCTTATCGCATTAAAAGTACAAGAGTGTATCCAAGCAGATATGGAATTTGAAGAGATTGTTGAAATTGGTGAAAAATTCCGTAAAGAGATGCAGACACTTTTTGTACTCGAAAAAATTGATCATTTACAAAAAGCCGGACGAATGTCAAAGATGAAAGCCACAATCGCCAATATCTTACATATTAAATTAATTCTTCAAGCAACAGATAAAGGTGAAATTGACCTTGTCTCTCAAGCAAGAGGAACAAAAAAAGCCATTGATAAAATGATACAAACCATTGGTGAACTTGGAACAGTAACAAAAGACAAAGTCATCGTGGTTGCTCATTGCCAAGCTCAAGAACGTGGAGAACAAGTCAAAGAAAAAATTCAAGAACTTTATGATTTTAAAGACGTTATATTGATTGCGATGAAAGGCTTAAGTTCTAATTATGCCAATATTGGTGGGATCGTAATAGCTTATTAAGCTAAAATACTAACCCATAAAATATGTAACGATTTATTTCGTCCAGTCGTTCTAAAGCTTTTAAAAGGATGTGTGCAACGGATTCTGAACTCGCTTCGCTCAAGCAACAGAATCCTTATCTTGCACTCATCCTTTTTTCAAGCTAAGAACGACTAAGACTCATAAAAAAATACATATTTTACAGGTCAGTATTTACTAAAAAAACTCCTCTATTTAGCATGAGTATGAAAATAGCAAGGTTTTGGATAGGTGGGGGATAAATTTTGAGCTTTTTCATGAGTTATAGAGATTCTTTTACTGAGGGGCGGCGGATACAGAAGAAGGATTCCACTGTTTGAACGCAGTGAGTTTGGAATCCGTTGTATCCGCCGCCCCTCATTAGATAGAATCTCTTGACGAAATGAATCTGCGAATAATTTATCCCCCACCTATTCAATAAACACCCTATTTCCAACTCCCTTGCTTTCTATATAAACTAAGAGTATAATGTGGATGTAACTTTTGCAATTTAAAGAGTTTATGTTATTTTACAGAAAGGGAAGAAATTCATTGAAGATATATTTTGATGTACATACGCATACAACGGCAAGTGGGCATGCATATAGTTCGCTTGAAGAAAATATACGTGTAGCTAAGGAAAAAGGGTTGACGTATTATGGGGTATCGGATCATGCGCCAATGATGCCGGGATCAACCCATTTGTTTTATTTTCAGAATTTGAAAGTATTACCACGACAAATGTACGGTGTGAATATATTACGGGGTGTTGAGGCAAACATTATTGATGAGGACGGACGAATTGACATGCTCCCGACAGGCCTTGAACATATAGATTATGTCATTGCAAGTTTACATCCACCATGTATTAATTACGGAACCATCGAAGCAAATACGAATGCGATTATCGGAGCGATGAAGAATCCTAGGGTGAATATTATTGGGCATCCTGATGATAGTCGATATCCGCTAGACTATGAAAAGATTGTTAAAGCGGCGAAAGAGTATAAAGTAATGCTTGAGATAAACAATAGTTCATTAACACCTGGAAGTTTTCGTGATGGAGCCAAGGAAAACATTCAGATGATGCTTAAATCAGCAAAAAAATATAATGTTCCAGTTATTTTAAGTTCAGATGCACATGTCTCAAATGATGTTGGAAATTTAGAATATGCGATTCAAGCGATTGAAGATGCAGAGTTTCCAGAAGAACTTGTGATTAATACAAATGTTGAATTGTTTTTAAACTATATTGCTTTACGTTATTAGTTTAATGTGATAAAATTCATATATAACCTTATTTAAAGGAGACAAGATATGAGTAAAAAGATAAAATCCGATGAAGTCGATCTTCTTTTTCAATCGGTGTTGGCATTAGAGACGATTGAAGAATGCTACTTGTTTTTTGAAGATGTGTGTACCGTTAATGAATTACACTCATTGGCACAACGTCTTCAAGTTGCAAAGATGCTAAGAGGACAGCATACATATTTAGAAATTGCTGAAAAAACAGGTGCTTCAACCGCAACGATTAGTCGAGTGAATCGTTCACTTAACTATGGAAATGACGGATATGATATGGTCTTTCAGCGTATTAAGATTGAAGACGAATAAGATAGACCTATTTTGACAGACTAATTCATGACGAGTTAGTCTGTTTTGTGCTTTATGAAAGTATAGTATGAATAAAGGGGTGATTGTAGGTGTACAGCATAAATATTTTGTTTGTTGAAGATGATTTGCGAATTCGAGAAATCGTACGTAAGTACTTTGAAAAAGAAGCCTTTCGTTTGTATGAAGCGGGAACAGGTAAAGAAGCCTATCAACTCATGGAAGCGCATGACTTTCATCTAGTAATCCTTGATGTGATGTTGCCAGACACAGATGGTTGGACCATATTAAAGGCTATTCGTCGTGAAAAAGAAATTCCCGTCATTATGTTAACTGCCCGAAGTGAAGAAGAAGATAAGCTGTTCGGCTTTGAGTTGGGGGCGGATGACTATATCACAAAACCGTTTAGTACGCGTTTACTACTCGCAAGAGTCAAAGCAGTCTTAAAACGAAATCATATTCAATCTATGAATAATGAGATTCAGATGAATGGTATACGTATTAATAAAGATTATCGACAAGTGTATATAGATGAAAAAAAACTAGACTTAACGCCGATTGAATACAGTCTTTTATTATATTTTATTGATAATGTTAACATCGCTCTAAGTCGTAACCAAATACTCGATCATGTGTGGGGATATGATTATTATGGAGATGAACGTACAGTAGATACTCATGTGAAGCGACTTCGAAAAAAATTGTTGAATCAAAGTGACTGTATTGAGACGATACGCGGTCATGGATACAGGATGGTGAAAGTAGAATGAAAAAATCAATAACTCGACAGATTTTTATTATTTTTTTAGCTTTTGTTATCGTTCTTTTTATATTTTTAGGAATCGCTATTCGATTTTTTCTTCCGAATTATTATCGCGAACAAAAAATTAATGAGCTAGAATATTATACGGATACGATTATCGAGGCAAAAGACAAGGGGACAGATGTAGAAGAAGTCAATATGCTCTTTGACCTTATGCGTCAAAATATTGGTGGTGAGGTTTATCTTATCGATTTATCAGGAGCGACAATGGGAATGCTTCGACAAGGAATGGGACGTAATCGACCGATCCCGGACCACAGTTATGCGTGGAAGAATGACATATTAAAAGAAACTTATGAAAACAAGCTCGGTGTCCGAATATATGCTTTTGGTATTATCGTTGATGACCAAATGATGATATATGAAGTATCCATTGCATCCTTAGAAGAGGCAGTCTTTGTAATTATGAAGTTTTTTCTCTATCTCTTTATCATTGGCATACTTATTAGTATAATGGGTGCATTTTTCATATCGAAGTATATTTCAAAGCCAATCCAAGATCTAAATACATTAGCTCTATTAATGAAGGATAAAAAGGTAAGAGAAGTAATGGTTTCAAAAAGACAGGATGAAATCGGGCAATTAAATCATTCGCTTATGCTTATGTATCAAGAGTTATTATCCAATATTCAACGCCTTGAATCAGAACTGACAAAAGAACGTGCTGTTGAGACCATGAAAAAACAGTTTTTAGCACAAGCCACACATGAGTTAAAAACACCAATTTCAGTGATTCGTGGTTATGCAGAATTAGTTTATGATGGCATTTATAAGGATGAAGAAGAACGTGATCACTATATCATTAGTATCTACAATGAGACAGAAGCAATCAGCAGCTTAATAAATGAAATTTTAGATTTTTCAAAAATGGAAAACGGATTTTTTAATATTCATGTAGGGCCTGTTGATATTCAGATATGGGCAGAAAACATTATCAAAACATACAGAGAGTATATAAAGATACATCATCTTGAAGTGATCTACGATGTGAATGTAAGTCATCGTAAGATAGAAATAGATGCAAATCGTATGGAGCAGGTGATTAAAAATTTAATCGCCAATGCAGTTGAACATGCTAAATCAAAAGTAATCTTTAAATTTACACAAGTAAATCAAAGTCTTTATATTACAGTAGAAAACGACGGGCCACCTATTGCTGATGAGGATATGCCCTTTATCTTTGAGAGTTTTTATAAACGTAGGGGCAAACAATCTGGCACAGGCCTTGGACTTGCCATTGTTAAACAGATTGTCTTGCTTCATCATGGAGATTATCGTGTAGAAAACACTGAAGACGGTGTTCGATTCACTGTAATAATTTAAGATTTTTTCTTCCCTTTTGGTGGTGTATCTTCTTTGAGGTAGTCATCAATAAGGGATGTGATCATATGCTTTTGTGCAGATGCTTGAACGGTGAATAGATAGGACGTTGCAAAAATTGAGAGTAACTTGCGTTGCTTCTCATCTTTGACATCTTTAAAGAGTTCTTTTGCAATATTCGCAGTTTCCATCGTATGATCTTTAAATAAGGAAAAATGCACAGCTTCTGTTTCAATAATTGCATCATGGAGCTCTTTCAAATCGTTAAATCCTTCAGGCTTTGTTGTATTTTCTGACATAAACATGTCTTGAATAGGAGCAAGGAGCTCTTTGATATCACCAATCGAAAGAATAGGTTTTAGATAATAAATAAAAAGCATCAAAATAACATGATCATTGGTATACTTTTTTTTGATCGTTGGTGGCAATAGGTTATATTTACTATAATTGTTAATCATTGTTTTCGTTAATATTTTATCTTCGCTGGAACGTTTGAATAAGCCTAGATGCTCATTCATAAAAGTAGTCACTTGATCCATATATAAGTCAATATTCGGAATATCAGCTGATGAAATGCGGTCATGATTTTGAATTGCTTTTAATTGCTTTAGAATAAAATCATCGAAATTCTTTTTTTCCATGATGGCCTCCCCGAGATGGTCATTATAAATAAATGTCTTATCTCTATATTATATAGTACTAAATACTAGATGTAAATACAAAAAGTCGGTGTAGAATATCTGTTCGTCTTATGATATGATAGTGGATAGAATATTCCAAAAAGGGAAGGTGCACTTATGGATAAATACGCAACACTTAATGAACCCCAGCGCGAAGCGGTTATGTGTACTGAAGGCCCACTACTTCTGTTAGCCGGTGCAGGCTCAGGAAAAACGAGGGTGCTGACACATCGTATTGCCTATTTAATTGAAGAAAAACATGTTTTGCCATGGAAAATTATGGCGATTACATTTACAAATAAAGCCGCCAAAGAGATGCGCGAACGTGTCGACCGTCTTATTGGTGAAGGCGGACAAGATGTTTGGGTGAGTACATTTCACTCTTCTTGTGTTCGGATTCTTCGTCGTTATATTGACGAGATTGATTATGACAGGAATTTTAGTATCTATGATACGGATGATGCAAAAAAGCTAATTCGAGAAATTATGAAAGAGTACAATATTGATCCCAAATATTTCAAAGAGTCCATGATTTTATCCGAAATCAGCAGTGCCAAAAATCAGCTTATCGGGCCCAAAGCATTCCAAAGGCAAGCGGATGGCGATATGCGTAAGGAAATCATCAGCCGGGTCTATATCGAATATCAAAAACGTCTATTGAAAAATAACGCTCTTGATTTTGATGATTTGCTCTGCAAAACTGTTGAGTTGTTTGAACAAAGACCCAAAGTTTTAGAATACTATCATAATCTCTTTCAATATATTATGGTAGATGAGTATCAAGACACCAATGGTGTTCAGTTTCGATTAGTGAAGTTACTCGCGGACAAGCATAAGAACCTATGTGTTGTTGGGGATGATGATCAGTCAATCTATCGTTTTCGTGGGGCAGATATTCGCAATATCTTGGATTTTGAATCTGTGTATAAAAATGCAAAGGTCATTCGATTAGAACAAAACTACCGCTCGACCAAGAATATTTTGGAAGCAGCCAATGAGGTTATTCGCAATAACCGTAAGCGAAAAGTAAAGAAACTCTGGACAGATAATCAGGATGGAGAACGGATATACCATGTACAGGTGAATTCAGAATCGGAAGAAGCACGATTTATTACGGATACGATTGTACGGGGAATTGAAGACGAAGGGCATGAATATTACCATTATGCCATTCTCTACCGTACCAATGCCCAATCCCGTTTATTAGAAGAAGGCCTTGTGCGTGCAGGAATTCCATATCGGTTAGTTGGAGGCGTTTCTTTTTACCAACGTAAAGAGATTAAAGATATTATCGCATATCTGAAAGTTTTAAATAATAGTACGGATGAAGTTGCGGCAAAACGTATTATTAATGTACCCAAGCGTGGTATAGGAGCGACAACAGTTGAACGAATACAAGAATACGTGAATATCAGTGGTCAGTCTTTTATGGAAGGGGTCAAGGATATTGAGAGTATTCCAAATATTAGTCGGGGCAAGAAGAATGTTGCAGAGTTTGCTATGATGATGCATGAATTGAAAGCCTTTGCAGATCGAGGTGCCTTAAAACGCTTAATGGAAGAACTTCTTGAACGTACAGGATATATCGAGAGCTTGAAAGCGGATGATGCGCTTAAAGCTGAAGAACGTTCAGAGAACATCGGGGAGTTAGTATCAAAGCTTTATACATATGTGGAAGATACTGAAGCGGCAGGTGAAGAACCCTCTTTGAATGAATTTTTAGAAGACGTTGCTCTCGTAGCAGATATTGACCAACTTGAAGATGATGATAACAAAGTCATACTAATGACATTGCATAGTGCCAAAGGATTGGAATTTCCTGTCGTATTTATGGCAGGCATGGAAGATGGTTTGTTCCCAAGTTTTATGAGTATGAATTCGGGACTCATTGAAGATATAGAGGAAGAACGACGTCTTTGTTATGTAGGTATTACACGAGCACAAGACAAACTTTATATGACAAGTTCACGGTCAAGAATGCTCTATGGAAACACCAATTATAATCCGGTATCACGCTTTGTATCTGAGATTCCGGCAGAATTATTAGAGAGCGATGCGGTTACGGGACAAAGTGATACACAAGGAAACGAAACATTTAATCCAATCGAAGAACGCGCACGGCGTAAAACAGCATTTAAGCAAAAACCATATAGTACGGCTACGGCAGCGGCAATTCCTGCACCAGAAGGTGTCGTTCTAGATTACGCGGCAGGGGACTTAGTTAAACATCCAAAATATGGAATCGGACAGGTGAAACTTATCGAAGCGGGTGGTGCAGACTATCAAGTAACGGTTAACTTTCCTAGCCATGGTAAGAAAAAATTAATTGCAAGTTTTGCCGGATTAAAAAAATTGTAGATTAAGCCTGTTAAAAATCCCAACTTATGATATAATAGATACATGTATGACAAAGTGAGAAAATGTTTTTGTGAATACAAAAAACGAGAAGGGACGTGAAGAGTAATGATGGATTTTATGAAAAAAGATGACTTAATTAGTTTGAAACAAGTAGAAGATTTTTTGCAGAAATTTGGTAAGAAAGTTGATGTTCGAGAAAAGCGTGCAAAAACTTGGTTAATTACCAGTATTGCGATTCTTGTATTAGCGATTGCAGCTGTAGTCGTTTATAAGGTATTCTTCTATGAGAGTGATGACTTTGATGATTTTGATGAATATGAAGAAGATTTTGACGACATGGATTATGATGAAGATTATGACGACTTTGAAGAATTTGACGAGGAAGATGACTTCGTTGATGATTTAGAAGAAGATCTTGATGAAGAAGTAGACGAAGACTTAGAAAAATAATCATAATAAGACTTAGAAGAACTGCTCGAAGGAGCAGTTCTTTTTCAGTCTAGTATATTAAAATCAATAAATGGAGGAAATAGATTCGATGAAAAAAAAGCAAGAGTTTATAGGTTATGTAGAAAAAGTGGATTTTCCCAATAAAGGGTATGTTAAAGTAGATGAAGAAACCGTCATTATAAAAAATGTCATTCCCGGACAACAGGTACGTGGGATCACGACAAAACGACGTAACGGAAAATTCTTGGGGCGATTATTAGAAACAGTCGAATCTGCACCTGACGCGGTTGTAGCTCCATGCCCTGTGTTTGGTGAGTGTGGTGGTTGCTTATATCAGTCGATGTCATATGAAAAGCAGCTTGCATTAAAAGAAAGACAAGTAAAAGAACTCATTGAAAATGTCACAGGACCATTAGGTGAGCGTTATGACGGCATTATCGGTAGCCCAGAGCATTTTCACTATCGCAATAAGATGGAGTATTCTTTTGGTGATGCCCAGAAAGACGGACCGCTTGTTTTAGGTATGCATAAGCGCGGAAGTACATATGATATTAGTCCTGCCGGGGATTGCCAGATTGTTCATAATGACTTTAACGCTATTTTAAATTACACGGTGAATTTATTCCGACAAGATGGTCTGACATATTATCATAAGCGTACCCATGAAGGATATCTTCGATATTTACTTATCCGCCGTGGTGTCAACACACAAGAATTAATGGTTAATCTTGTAACCTCCTCCCAGCTAGACTATGATTTAACACCTTGGCTTGAAGGACTTAAGAAGCTTTCAGATGAAGTGTTAGATAACCATCTTGTATCTGTGGTTCATACAGTATCGGATTCATTATCGGATGCAGTTAAGCCAGATACGCTACACCTACTTCATGGTAGAAACTTTTTATATGAAGAATTATTAGGCTTACGTTTTAAGATATCACCTTTTAGTTTTTTTCAAACAAATTCACTAGGTGCAGAAAAGCTCTATGATGTAGTTCGCCAATATATCGGTGAGACAAAAGATAAAGTCGTCTTTGACTTATACTCCGGGACAGGTACCATTACCCAACTATTAGCCCCTGTTGCAGAAAAGGCAGTGGGTGTTGAGATCGTTGAAGAAGCAGTTGAAGCCGCAAAAGAAAACGCTAAGCTAAACCAGCTATCCAATTGTGAATTCATCGCTGGCGACGTCCTTGCGGTACTCGATGATTTAACAGACAAACCGGACTTAATCGTGTTAGATCCTCCACGCGATGGTATTCATCCCAAGGCATTGCCGAAAATCATCGAATTCGGTGTCGATAAAATGGTCTACGTCAGCTGTAAACCCACCTCTCTCGCTAGAGACTTGATTATCTTACAAGAAGCCGGATATGAAGTGCAGAAAATGACGTTAGTAGATCTTTTTCCTCACACTGGGCACGTTGAGACGGTCGTATTGATGTCAAGGGGCGATAAATAAGAGTGTAAAAGTGCTTGATATAAAGGGATTTCCGTGATTTTGAACTCATATTCAAGCTGGGTTCAAAGTCACGGGATTTTTTATTGTGAGAACATATCTAAAACCATAAAAACACAAGGTTGTGTGGACATTATTACTTTTTGGCTACCGAGTTGACGAAATTACTGTCAAAAAGGTGTTGAGTTGATAAAATTACTGTAAAAATGGGGTTGAGTTGACTTAAATGTTGAAAATTCAATGTGCTAAATCAATAAAACATTAACATTAATCCTTAGTTGAATCTTTATTCGAGTTTTATTGAAAACCTATTTATTAAAATATAAACCAAATATATTGACAAAATCATCTTATTTATGCCATAATATTAAATGGATTTGATTAATTTACAGAACGGAGGACGGTTATATGATAAAAAACAATATTGAAAAAGATATTAAAATAAAATGTGTTGAAGCTGATACAACACAAGCTGCTTTAGCTGAAAAAATAGGAAAAACCGTACAGTATGTAAATCGTATCGTAAAGAAAGATGATGGTGTTGTAAATAAAACTTTTATTCAAATGATGGAAGGATTAGGTTATGACATTAGGCTTATCTACGAAAAAAGGGAGGACACCGACAATGAATAAACAGCAATTGGCTTCTACAATTTGGCAGTCAGCAAATCAAATGCGTTCCAAGATAGAAGCAAATGAATATAAGGATTACATCCTCGGTTTTATGTTTTATAAGTACCTTTCAGAACGTGAAATTCAGTTCTTGAAAGATGAAGGATATAAAGATGTCGATATTAAAAAGGTTAGTGAGGAGGATGTTCAACTGGCAAAGCACATTCGCCAGAATATTGGTTATTTTATCTCATATAACAATCTTTTTTCCACATGGCTTGAAAAGGGTGATGATTTCAATATCGCCAATGTTCGCGATGCTTTAAATGCATTTGACTTAAACATAGAGGAAACCTATAAGAAGATTTTTGAAAATATATTTAAGACATTGCAGTCTGGGCTTTCCAAATTGGGTGATACAGCTCAAAAACAGACCAAGTCAGTAAAGGGTTTGTTAAAACTTATTAGACGAATTCCTATGGATGGAAAACAGGATTATGACATTTTAGGATTTATTTATGAATATCTCATCAGTATGTTTGCAGCAAATGCAGGGAAAAAAGCTGGAGAATTTTACACACCGCATGAGGTGTCAGTTTTGATGTCTGAAATTATAGCAGAGCATTTAAAGGATAAAGAGCACATTAAAATCTATGATCCAACATCTGGCTCAGGATCTCTCCTAATCAATATAGGTACTTCAATTAGTCGATTTATTCCCGGCGAGAACAAGGTTGATTACTATGCGCAAGAATTGAAGGAAAATACATATAACCTTACTCGAATGAATTTGGTTATGCGTGGTATTAGTCCCGCAAACATTAATGTACGAAATGGCGATTCATTAGAGGATGACTGGCCCTACTTTGAAAATGACCAAAACAGAGAGCAAACTTATCGTCTGGTCAAGGTGGATGCAGTAGTTTCAAATCCGCCTTATTCTCAGAAATGGGACCCAAAAGATAAAGAATATGACCCTCGGTATAAAGAGTTTGGCGTAGCTCCAAAAGCAAAAGCAGACTATGCATTCTTGCTGCATGAGCTATATCATTTAGAGGATGACGGAATTATGACCATTGTTTTACCGCATGGGGTATTATTCCGTGGCGGTGAAGAAGGTAAAATCAGAGAAACGCTTATCGAACGAAATCACATAGAGGCTATCATAGGTTTGCCTGCAAACATATTTTTTGGAACTTCTATTCCTACGATTGTTATGGTGTTGAAAAGAACACGTAAGGATTCTGATGTGTTGATTATTGACGCTTCAAAAGGATTTGAAAAAGCAGGAAAAAATAACAAACTTCGTGCCTGTGATATTAAAAAAATTGCAGATGCTGTGAGACTCAGACAGCCTATTAAAAAATATGCAGCTCTTGTGACCAAAAAGAAAATACGTGAAAATGAATATAACCTAAATATTCCTAGATACGTGGATTCTTCCGATGATCCAGAAACTTGGGATATTAGGGCGACTATGTTTGGTGGTATTCCGATGCACGAAGCCACATTACTTAAAGAGTATTGGGATACATTCCCTGGTCTTTTTGAAGCACTATTCAAAGAGATGTCGGAGGGTTATTTAATGGTTCCTCACGAGGACATCAAAGCTGTCACTCTAGAGGTTCCTTCCATCCAAGAATACAAACAGGCTTTCGCTGCGAGTTTTGATGGTTTTTATAAATCCTTGTATGATTCTCTCATCGAAGATATTTTGGATGTAAACGCACAAGGGAAAAAGGATGAGGTGTGTGAAGAGATTTTTAATCGCATTTCAAGAGTCAAACTCTTGGACAAATATAAAGCCTACCAAATCTTATCGGAAAATTGGGACGTCATAGCGGCTGATTTAGAAATGATACAGGGTGAAGGGTTTGAAGCGATTTTTCAAGTTGACCCCAATATGGTTATTAAAAAGAAATCAGATGATGACGATGAAGTACCAGAAGTACAGGAAGGCTGGAAAGGCCGTATTCTTCCTTTTGAATTGGTGCAGCAAGAAATACACGCAGATGAACTGAATGAGATTATCGTGCTTGAAAATCGTTTGCGTGAAATTGCATCTATTTATACTGAAGTTTTAGAGTCGTTGGAAGATGACGAACTAGAAGGAAGTACAGTAACTGAAGAAAAGGACTCTTTTGTCGCGAAGGAAGTCAGAATTTTTGTGGCAGAGGCACTAAAGGATGTAGATAGTCCAGAAATTGCAGCACTTCAAAAATATCTACTACTTTCAAAAAAGAACGATAAGTTGGATTACATTGCCACAACCAATATAGTTGCGTGGGGTGAGATGAATGCAAATAAGGACGGCACTTATGGCAAACCCGCCGTTAACAGTCGTATCGCGCAATTACAAATGGAATACGATTTTCCTGAGAATTCTTTTGAGGCAAAGATGAAGCAAGTGCTTATGCTAATGGATGAAGAAACACAAAGCAAGCGTGAACTTCGAATAAAAAAGGATGAACTACATCTAAAAACAAAAGATACCATTGAGCATATGGATGAAGATACTGCATTACGACTTTTGGATTTGAAATGGATTGAACCACTTGTAAGTGGAATATTTGAGTTGCCAGAAGACATGATTAATCAGATGATTACCAAAATTATTGCGCTCCAAAATAAATATGCAACTACATTTGCAGATATTGAAGAAGGTATAACTGATACTAGAAAAACCTTGTATAAGATGCTTGGTGATCTTACCGGAAGTGTATCTGATATGGAAGGATTAGCAGAGTTTAGAAAGAGTCTGGAGGTTTAAGGATGGATAAAGAAAAATTGTTACCCAGTCTAAGATTTTCTGGATATAAGGATACATGGGAAAGGAATAAATTAGAACACTACCTTAATGTTTCCAATGAAAAAAATACCGAAGGGATTTTTGGTAAAGAAGATGTCTTATCTGTATCTGGTGATTTTGGTATCATAAATCAAATAGAATTTCACGGCAGATCATTTGCAGGAGTTTCAACAGCTAATTATGGAGTAGTTAACACAGGTGATGTCGTATATACCAAATCTCCACTGAAAGCAAATCCTTTTGGTATTATCAAAACAAACAAAGGACCTGCTGGAATTGTATCTACTCTTTATGCCGTTTATCATCCAAAAGAAAATGTTTATCCCGATTTCATCCAAGTTTATTTCGAACAATATGCAAGAATGAATCAATACATGCATCCTTTAGTAAACAAAGGTGCAAAAAACGACATGAAAGTATCAGATGCAAATGCATTAAAGGGGGATGTCGTTTTTCCAAAAGTGGATGAAGAAAAAAAGATTGTAGAATATTTTATGAATATTGACAGGCTTATTACACTTCACCAGAAAGAGTATGATAAGTTACTAATTATGAAAAAAGCTATGTTGGAAAAAATGTTCCCTAAAAATGGTAACAAGGTGCCAGAAGTACGATTTTCTGATTTTGATGGAGCGTGGGGGTATCGGAAATTGGGAACTATTTCTGATAAGGTTACGGAAAAGAATGTATATATGGAATATACAGAAACTTTAACAAACTCTGCTGAATACGGAATTATTAGTCAAAGGGACTTTTTTGATCATGATATTGCTAAGCAGGATAAAATAAACGGCTATTATGTAGTGCGTCCAGAGGACTTTGTTTATAATCCACGTATTTCAACAACGGCGCCTGTAGGACCGATTGGGCGTAACAAATTAGGAAGATGTGGAGTTATATCACCTCTATATACTGTATTTAGGCCAAAAGAGGTGGACAATAGTTTTCTTGAGCAATTTTTTAAGAGCAGTCACTGGTATTCTTTCATGCGGTTTAATGGGGATACAGGTGCTCGCTCGGATAGGTTTTCTATCAAAGACACCACATTCTTTGAAATGCCGATTCCTTTTCCTAAATTAGATGAACAACGACGTATTGGACAATATCTTGCTGGATTGGATGTTCTTATTTCTCTTCAAGATAAAAAGTTAACTAAGCTAAAAAATATCAAGGCCGGTTGCTTAGAAAAAATGTTTGTGTAAATAGGAGGTGAGTTACATGTCTGAAATTATATATACAGAAGAAAAAGACTTTGAAGATGCGGTCATTAAAGCCCTGATTGAATATGGCTGGGAGCCGAATGTTATACGATTTCCTACTGAAGAAGATTTGATTCAAAACTGGGCAGACATTCTTTTCAATAATAACAAGCAGAATACACGTTTGAATGATTGCCCTCTGACCTCAGGTGAAATGGATCAGATTATAAACCAGGTAAAGGCTTTACAGTCACCAGTTTTACTGAATGAATTTATCAATGGTAGAAGTATTTCAATCACTCGCGATAACCCAGAAGATCAACTACATCTTGGAAAAGAAGTAAGTTTGAAAATCTATGACCGTCAAGAGATAGCTTTAGGTCAAAGCCGATACCAAATTGTACAGCAACCACAATTCAAGACAAAGTCTCCTATCCTCAACAATAGGCGAGGAGATTTGATGTTGCTTATTAATGGTATGCCAGTAATCCATCTGGAGTTAAAACGCAGTGGTATACCGGTCAGCGAAGCGTATAACCAGATACAGAAATATTCTCACGAAGGTGTATTCCGTGGAATTTTTTCTATGATACAGATTTTTGTAGCCATGCAGCCCAAAGAATCTGTGTATTTTGCCAACCCAGGTGAAGGCGGTGTTTTTAACAAGGCATTCTACTTCCATTGGGCTGACTTTAATAATAATCCCATCAATGATTGGCATACTTTTGTGCATAGGTTTTTATCTATACCTATGGCACATATGTTAATCGGGTTCTATACGATTGCAGATACTGATGATGGAATTCTTAAGGTAATGCGTAGCTATCAGTATTATGCTGCCGTTGGAATTGCTAATATTGTGGCTGATAAGAAAAGCCACTGGGATGACGGTAAGCAGCTTGGAGGTCATATTTGGCATACAACGGGAAGTGGTAAAACTATGACCAGCTTTAAGGCGGCGCAGTTAATTGCCAGCAACCATGATGCAGAGAAGGTAGTATTCTTGGTTGACCGTAAAGAACTAGGTATTCAATCTTTAAAAGAATACCGTTCTTTTGCATCCGAAAGTGAATCAGTACAGGCAACTGAAAATACAATGATTCTGACTTCTAAATTGAAAAGTGATGATCTTGATAATACGCTAATTGTTACGTCTATTCAAAAACTCAGTAATATTGCTGCCGAGGACTCTGGATTGAATGATGCAGACCTAAAAGCAATACAGCGTAAACGCATGGTTATCATTATTGATGAATGTCATCGTTCTACATTCGGAGATATGCTGATTAACATCAAGAATATTTTTAAGAATGCTATTATTTTTGGTTTCACTGGAACACCAATACAGGATTTAAATGCAAAGAAAGACAGTACCACCCCCACTATTTTTGGAGATGAAATTCATAGATATACTTTAGGGGATGGAATTAGAGACAAGAATGTACTAGGATTTGATCCATACCTTGTTCGTATCTATGATGACAATGATTTGAGGGAACAAATTGCATTGGAAAAAGCAAAAGCATCTTCTCAGCAGGAAGCCATGAGCGATCCCAAAAAGAAGAAAATATTTCTCAAATATATGGATTCATCACAGGTGAAAATGTACGGAGAGCTTGTTAATGGTAAATGGATTAGTGGTATAGAGGATTACATTCCCAACGAGCAGTATCAAACACCTGAATATAAGTTGGGAATTATTACTGATATAAAAAAGAAATGGTCCCTTTACAGTCGCGACAGACAATTTCATGCTATTTTTGCGACCAGCAGTATTCCAGAAGCAGTGGAGTACTATCGTCTGATGGTAAAGGAAATGCCAGAACTAATGATTACGGCTGTGTTCGATCCATCTATTGATAACGAAGGTGGCGGCTCACTTGAAAAGGAAGATGGCATTGTAGAAATATTGGAAGCCTATAACAGTAAGTTCTCTCAATCTTTTTCCATCGCTTCATACGATAAATTTCGTAAAGACGTTAGTTTGCGTATGTCACATAAAAAGCCTTATGAACGCTTGGGCAAAGATGAGCAAATTGATATTTTGATTGTTGTAAATCAAATGTTAACTGGCTTTGATTCTAAGTGGGTGAACACATTATATCTAGATAAAGTCATGGAATATGAGAATCTTATCCAGGCATTTTCTAGAACCAATCGTATTTATGATATGGCGGAGAAACCTTTTGGAATCATAAAATACTACCGACGTCCTAACACTATGGAGAAGAACATTGAAGCAGCGGTAAAAGCTTATTCCGGAGATGTTCCTACTGGGCTTTTTGTAGACAAGCTCCCAAACAACCTCAGACATATGAATACCCTGTATTTGGGTATTGAGCAGCTTTTCAAAAATGCTAATATTGTGAGCTTTGAAAAGCTACCAGAGGATTCAGCTGCAGTAGCGAAATTTGCCAAGGATTTCAAGCTGTTTGTAACACACCTGGAAGCTGCATTAATTCAGGGATTTGTATGGTCTAGAAAATTTTATCCAGACGAGAATCAGGTTGAGGATGCTATTGAAGTAGCACTTGATGAGATGACATATTTGACTCTCCTTGCCAGATACAAAGAACTTTCAAGAGGCGGCGGTGGAGGCCGAGGCGGAGATGTTCCTTATGAGGTGGATATTCATATCACTGAATATGATACTGGAAAAATTGATGCTAACTATATGAATTCCAATTTTGATAAGTATGTCACATTGATACAGGCCGATACCGATCCAGAAATTGTGGCTGCGGCATTAAAAGAACTACATAGATCTTTTTCCATGTTATCTCAAGAAGAACAACGCTATGCTGAACGATTTATACATGCTGTAGAGAGTGGAAAGGCAAATTTAGTTCCTGGAAAATCTTTCAGGCAGTATATTGCAGATTACATGAAGGCAGAAGAATATGCTAGAATTAACCGTGTTGTTAGGCGACTTGGTTGTAGATTTAATCTTCTTCGTGAATTGTTAGAGAGAAAAGTTAATAGTAGTACTCTTGATAACTATGGTAAATTCACAGAACTTAAAAATTCGGTAAATAAGATTAAAGCTAGAGAGTTTTTTAAACTTGTTCTCCGAAACGAGTATGTTGAACTTAGATTACCATTATATATTGAAGAGTATCTCCGTTTCTTCTTATTAAGTGGAGGACAAGATCCATACCTAAATGTGAGAGACGAAGAAATGCCTACGCAGCCAAAGGATAAAGAATCGGAATCGGATGCACCAAATGTTGGAGTTGTTCTTACTGAGAATGATTATGTTGGTAAAAAGACAGTTTCTACAGTAAACAGTAAAACACTGACCAACTGGTACTCTGAAAGTAAAGCAGTAGCAAGCACAGTAAAAACAGATTGTTTTGCCTATGTGGACAATAAGGTTTGCCTGGTATCTTCTCAATATATTCAACGAACTAACGATGGTAACATTGAATTAACAGAATACGCAAAAGCTCATGAAGAAGAATGTTTCCTTCAATTCATTGTAGATGAAAATGATGGGAAATTGCACTATGTGAAACTTCCCGCGGCAAAAGCAGATTTGACATTCAATTATTATGATGAAATAAGTGAAGAATTACTCACTCAATATGGACTGGTAAATGAAATGTCTAAAGAAATGCTCAAAGCTATTGGGGAATTAGAATTTGGAGATGCATTGACAAAGCTGATGGATAAACATATTTGCAACTACTCAACTAGATTATTGAAAAGTGTAACGGGATTAGACATCAGAACCATCAGTAATATGAAAAAAGGTGCAAACCTTACTAAGCTAAATGTTATTTCTGCTTGTCTCGGAATTCATATTCCATTTAGAGTAAGTGATCGAATGCTACAATTAGCAGATCTAAGTTTAAATATGACTTCGACTGGTAAAATAGGCACGGATAATGAAACTTATGATATGTTGTTACATCTTAAATGGGCTACTGATTACGGTGATGTGTATGATGAACTTAAAGAGCAAAGTTTAGACTATCTTATTCATCAGCCGCCATTATAAGTCTATAATTTACTGATTAGACCGGATTATATGTCCGGTCTAATTTTTTTAAACTTTTTTTGATGAAGTTAGTTCATCAGATTTCATTTGTCGTTAGCCATAAAAGCGACATTTATTCTTAAATAAGGAACAGTGTATATGAAAATATGCACTGTTCCTTATTTTTTTCTCAAAAAACTATTTGCAGGAAAGTGATCTTCGAAATCAGTGGATTTTCTAAGTTAAGAACTAAAGTTTAACGATTATTAAGGCTTTTTGCTGTTGAAGTTTATTCAACGGGCAAAAAAAGTAAAAGTATTATCATTACCATAACAGGAGGACAAACCTCCTGAAATAAAATCTCAATGTCCGAGATGCGCATTAGGACGGCGGGATGCATAAAGAGTTCAGAACACAGTGATGAAGACTGTGTTTGGAATGAAGATGCACCCACCGTGATTTCGTGCGCCCATTTTGAGGACAAGCGGAGTCTGTGGCCATCTTCACCACAGGCTCTTTTTGTATTCCGCCGCCCATGCCGGGACGGAAAGGAATGCTTAATGAAGATTCGAGTTTTGTACGAAGAAAACATCAAAAACGGCCACAAATTCTACACCACAATTGATATTCCAGATAATGATTACAGCATTATGCTTGATATCGACTACGAGCAGCGTCTTGCAGAGGCAAAGCCAGAAAAGAAGGCAGAAGTAAAGCGTTGTGAGACTGTACAGGAAATGCTGGACCTTATGAACAGTAAGGAATACAACAACTGGCGCAGGTTTCATAGGCATCTTGGTAACCCTAAGACCCCTTATCGCAAGGATGATGAATCTGAGGATGAAACGGATGTAATGGACACCATCGCTGATGATTCACAGGAGGCTGAGCGTAATCGCCTCTACGAGTATGAAGATGTTTGCCAATTGATACATAAGGCACTTGGTAAAAAGCATGATTGGGCAGATATGTTTATTGCAGTACGCATTGATGGCACGCCAATCCGTGAATACGCCCGCTCTATCAATGCTGACGAAAATAACATCAGCCAAAAGTTGAAACGTGCAGAGAAAAAAATTAAAGAATTTTTAGAAAACCATCAGATTTGACCAACTCCTGTGGCTACCAGGTAGGAGGTCAAGGCCTCCAAAAAATTATAAGGAGGTAATTCTGATGAGAGAATTAATACCTAAAGACAAATATGGTGTATTTGCCGACACCAAGGATACGGCAAGAGTAGATAGCTTGTTTGTTGCTGAGTTCTTTGAGAAGGAGCATAAGAATGTGCTACGTGACATTGCAAAAATCACTGACCCCAATTCTGGGTTAAGTAAAGAATTTGCTCAGCTCAATTTTGAGCCGACCTCATACACGGATGGTTGGAACAGAAAGCAAAAGGCTTATGCCATGACTCGTGATGGTTTCACTATGTTAGTCATGGGATACACAGGGCAAAAAGCAATGAAGTTCAAAGAGTTATACATTAAACGCTTTAATGAAATGGAGCAGTTCATTAAGACTCTTGTTTCAGCCCGTAAAGAGTTCCCTTTACTGACAGACAACATTAAGCTGCTTCACGAAAATCCCAAGCCATATCATTTCAGTAACGAATGTGACATGATTAACCGCATTGTTACCGGGATGTCTGCAAAGCAATTCAGAATAGCCAACGGTATTGAAAAAGGTAAAAGCATCCGCCCTTATCTATCCGATGAGCAGATTACGATGCTTGAAACTTTGCAGAAAGTTGATGTGGGTTTGTTAGTAGCTGTTCCGGACTATCAGCAGCGAAAGCGTCATCTGGAATGGTACAAGTTGAAGATGGAAGAAAACGCAAATTAAGGAGGACAATTATTATGTTTTATGTGAAAGAAAAATTGAACGATACCATGGAGGTATCTATTGAAATAACAGATGAGAATGTATTTTGTCATTGCCCTATGTGTGGTACCGAGGTGCCAGTAGATATTGCTGAAATTTTAAGTGACGGAGAGAGTGATCTATTTGGCACGGCAGTATTTTGTGATGAGTGTGGTAACAAGGTTAGAGCTGGAGGCAGACATTATGAGCATAAATAAATTTAATTCAGAAGGATACCATGACCCAACTCCCCAGGAGGCATTAACCAATATCATAAAGGAGGATAAGGCAGCGTCAAAACCTGCCTTTAAGCCTCTTGTCTATATCTGCTCTCCCTTTAGCGGAGATATCGAAAACAATAATAAGCGGACACGGGAGTTCTGCCGTTTCGCATTAGAAAAGGGAAATATCCCTCTCGCTCCCCACCTTATGTTTCCTCAGTTTATGGATGACAGCAATGAAAAAGAGCGTGACCTCGCTATTTTCATGGATATTATTCTCATGGGTAAATGCCAGGAAGTCTGGGTGCTCGGTGATGTTATTACAAGGGGTATGAGTATTGAAATTGAAAAGGCAAAGAAACGAAGACAGCCAGTCAGATATTTCAATAAAGATTTTGAGGAGGTAGATGCTCTATGAAGATAGCATACGGAAATAGCCGGATGGATAAAAAGTGGAAGAACAGCGATATCAGCTGGGAGGATTTCTGCTCCCGTGTTAAGACCACACAGCGTACCACCGAAACCGTAGAAGAATACCGAAAGATGAAAAAGGGCGGACAGGATTCAATAAAAGATGTCGGTGGCTTTGTCGGCGGTCACTTAAAAGATGGCAGACGTAAAAAAGGCAATGTTCTGTCACGCTCCATGCTGACCCTTGATATGGACTATGGCACAAGTAGTATTTGGGGTGAAATCTGTACATTCTTCCCTTATCAATGCTGTATTTATTCTACCCATAAGCATACTCCGGAAAATCCAAGGCTTAGATTGATCATTCCTCTCTCCCGTGATGTGGGAGAAGAAGAATATGCTGCGGTCAGCCGTATGGCAGCAAAGGAGGTAGGCATTGACCTATTTGACGACACTACCTATGAACCGGAAAGGTTAATGTATTGGCCTTCTACATCAAGAAACGGTGTGTTTGTATATGAAGAAAAAGACGGCTCACTCCTTGACCCAGATGTATTTCTTAATAAATATGATGATTGGCATGACACAAGCACATGGCCTGTGTCCTCAAGGCAATCAGAAGTTATAGAACGTTCATTAAAAGAACAAGCTGACCCGCTTTCCAAGGAAGGTGTGGTCGGCACTTTCTGCCGTACCTATTCAGTAACATATGCGATTGATAAGTTCCTGGAAGATGTATATGAGCCTTCAGCGATGACAGGTAGATACGATTATATGCCAGCTGATTCAAGTGCTGGTGTCATTATCTATGATGATAAGTTTGCATATTCCCATCATGCAACAGATCCTGCAAGTGGAAGATTACTTAATGCTTTTGATCTTGTTCGTATTCATAAGTTTGGCAACTCGGATGACAGAGCATCGGAGGGTACATCTCCGAGCAAGCTGCCATCCTATGTTGCTATGTGTGAATTTGCCATTAAGGACGATGAAGTAAAGTCTCAGTTTGCCAAAGAGCGTATGGATCAGGCAACAGCTGAATTTACTGAAGACACTTGGCAGACGGCACTTGAACTTGATAAACAAGGTAAGATTAAGGACACCCTCGACAACATCGTTCTTATAATCCGAAATGACCCAGAACTGCAGTCCCTTGCCTTTAACAAACACCGTGACGGTATCGATGCAAGAAACGGTCTACCCTGGAACCAAATGAAAGAGGGATGGAATGACTCGGACAATGCAGCCCTAAAGGTGTATATATCCAATAAATATGGGGTCTACTCCCCAACTAAGACGAAAGATGCGATTCTTGCTGTGGCAGCAGAAAGGGCGTATCACCCAATAAAAGAATACCTCGATAATCTCTCGGAGTGGGATGGTATCGATAGAGTTGAAACCTTGCTTGTTGATTACTTCGGAGCAACGGATAACTCCTATACAAGAGCAGTAACAAGAAAGACAATGGTTGCTGCGGTAGCACGCATTTATCATCCGGGTACAAAGTTCGATAGTGTTCTTATCCTTAATGGCCCACAGGGAATCGGTAAATCAACCTTCTTTGCAAAACTTGCAGGACATTGGTTTTCAGATAGTTTGACTCTAACAGATATGAAGGATAAAGCCGGCCCCGAAAAATTGCAGGGGTATTGGATACTGGAACTTGGGGAGCTTGCCGGAATGCGTAAGACCGATGTGGAGATTGTGAAGTCTTTTATATCAAGGTGTGATGACAAGTACCGTGCCAGCTATGGTGTTAATGTGGAAAGCCATCCACGTCAGTGCGTAATTGTAGGTTCTACCAATGCAGAGAGTGGATTTCTTCGAGATATTACAGGCAACAGACGGTTCTGGCCAGTTCGTATCAGCGGTAACGGTAAGAAAAAAGCCTGGCAGATGTCTGTTTATGATGTTGAGCAGATATGGGCAGAAACACTGGTGCTTTATGAGAAGGGAGAAAAACTCTACCTTGAAGGCGATGATGTACATTTAGCTACCAGTGAACAGGATGATGCAATGGAAAGCGATGAGCGTGAAGGGTTGGTTCGTACTTATCTTGATACGCTTTTACCGGAGGATTGGGACACCATGTCAGCATACGAACGTAGAAATTTCCTGAACGGTAGTGAGTTTGGCGGAGAATCTCATGTTGGTACTGTAGAACGTACCCTTGTTTGTAATATGGAAATCTGGTGCGAGTGCTTCGGTAAAGATGCGGCTGCTATGAGACCTGCTGACTCTTATGCCATTGCAGGCATTATGAAGAAGATCGGTAATTGGAACAAGTACACCGGGAACAAGAACGGAACAAGCAATTTTCCGATTTACGGCAAGCAACGTTGTTACGAGAGAAAAAGGTAACGGTAGTTCCTTGTTCTATGGTTGTTACCTATAGTTGTTTTCTTGAAACCGTAGGAAATATCGATACTTCGGCTTTACGGGAATAACAGGAACAAGACTTTTACTACTTAGTAATAAATAAAAAAATAATAGTAGGAATGTTGTATGTGCGCGCGTATAGGAAAAATCGTTCAAAGTTGTGCCTGTTGTTCCCTATTAAGAAATGGAGGACATTATGCAAGAAAAATATATAGAGCAAAAACTGATAGCAGCAGTTAAAAACATGGGAGGCATTGCCCCAAAGTTTGTAAGTCCAGGATTTAATGGTATGCCAGACCGCCTTGTACTACTTCCTATGGGCAGAATCGCATTTGTTGAATTAAAAGCACCGGGTAAAATGATGCGTCCTCTGCAAGTAAGACGAAAAAGGCAACTGGAAGCGTTAGGATTTTTAGTTTACTGCATTGATGGTGTAGAGCAGATAGATGAAGTGCTACGAGAGATGGGAGGTGATGCCGAATGAAGTTCATACCACATGATTATCAGCAGTATGCAATTGATTTTATTGAAAGCAAGCCAATATCTGCGATATTCCTTGATATGGGCTTAGGTTAGGAAAGACAGCAATCACGCTTACTGCATTGTTTGATTTATGTCTTGATAAATTTGAAATAAGAAAAGTCTTGATTATAGCTCCATTAAGAGTCGCATCTCAAACATGGCCTGCGGAAATAAGGAAGTGGGATCACCTTAGAGGTTTATCGTACTCTGTGGCTGTAGGAACGGAAAGAGATAGAATAAATGCTCTTATGAAAAGAGCCACCATTTATATCATTAACCGTGAAAATGTAGACTGGCTTGTAAACAAGAGTGGTATCCCTTTTGACTTCGATATGCTTGTCATTGATGAGTTATCCTCTTTTAAATCATATAGTGCAAAGCGGTTCAAAAGCCTTCTAAAAGTAAGACCATCTGTAAAAAGGATTGTAGGTCTGACGGGTACACCTTCAAGTAACGGGCTTATGGATTTATGGGCAGAGTTTCGTGTCCTTGATTTAGGTCAAAGGCTTGGAAGGTACATAACCCACTACCGTAGTGCCTACTTTGTACCGGATAAGCGTAATGCTGAGATTATCTTTTCATATAAGCCACTGCCAGGTGCTGAAGATAGGATATACAGCCAAATATCGGATATTACGATTTCTATGAAGTCTGCAGATTATCTCAAGATGCCTGAATGCGTTCTAAATGAAGTGCCTGTGTATCTTAGCGAAAAGGAATGGAGCATTTATTCTGAATTCCGAGATGAGATGGTGGCAAATTTAGGTGATAAGGAAATTGATGCAGTAAATGCGGCAGTTCTTTCCGGCAAACTCCTGCAGATGGCAAATGGTGCTGTCTATGATGATAAAAATAAGGCTCATCTAATACATGACAGAAAACTTGATGCTCTGGAGGACTTGATTGAAGGAGCAAACGGTAAACCGGTGCTTGTGGCCTACTGGTATAAGCATGATTTGGAGCGTATTCAGAAGAGGTTTCCTGCTAGGCAGATAAAGACATCGAAAGATATTGAGGATTGGAATAACGGCGATATCCCAATAGCCGCTATTCATCCAGCGAGTGCAGGACACGGTCTTAATCTTCAAAGTGGTGGTTCGACCCTCATATGGTTTGGACTTACCTGGTCTTTGGAATTGTATCAGCAAACCAATGCTCGTCTTTACAGGCAAGGTCAAAATGAAACGGTTGTGATACACCACATTATTGCCAAAGACACCATAGATGAAGATGTTATGAATGCACTTACAAGAAAAGAAAAAACACAAGCCTCTTTAATTGATGCTGTAAAAGCAAAATTGGAGGTGGTGCGATGACCGGCCCTTATGAGCAACTTGCAAATGCCATTATCCTGCAAGCTGTCAAGGATTATAGGGATGCACTGAAGAAAATGAAAAAACGTCCCCACTATGATCCTGCGAAGGACATGATAGCCGAGGTGGAGAGGTTCTTCCACACTGATTGGTATAGAGAACTTACCTCTGTTGATGGGAATTTCCTAATTGAAAAATTAAGATCGGAGGTAAGAGGAGCATGAAAGTAAAGGAATATTTACACCAAGCTTATAGGCTTGATAAAAGAATACAATCTGACATCGAGGAAATGGAGTGCCTCAGAGAAATGGCTACAAGTGTATCATCACCAAGTTGGGATGAAAAGGTGCAAACTTCACGAAATACAGATGCCAAGTTTGTAAGATGCTTAGAGCGGATTATGGATTTAGAAAGTAAAATAAATGCCGAAGTGGATAACCTTGTAGCACTCAAAGAGCAGATAAGGTGTGTTATAAACGAGGTTGCAGACACGGATGAACGCATGGTTCTACGCTACCGTTATGTGCATAACTTTACTTGGGAACAAATCGGTGATGAACTTAATGCTGACAGAACTACTGTTTACAGATGGCACAATGCAGCTCTTAACCATGTGACTCTTCCAGAAGATCCTATTAAAATATAGTTTGCACGTTTTGCATCACTTTGCAACAAGATACCACAGTTGCATTTGTGTTATTATATAATCAGCGAAATAGAATAGATTTTAAGCCTTGTGGGTTCGTCCTGCAGGGCTTTTTCTATGCCCAAAAGCGAGGTGAAATGATGCCCTACAAACCAAAGCGTCCTTGTGCTTATCCCGGTTGCGGTCGGCTTGCTGAACGTGAGCAATACTGTGCCGAGCATCAAAAGGCAATGGACAAACATTACAATCAATACCAACGTGACCCTGCCTCTAACAAAAGATATGGTCGTGCTTGGAAACGAATCCGAGACAGATATATCAAGTCGCATCCTCTTTGTGAGGAGTGTGAAAAAGAAGGAAGGCTCACTTCAGCTGAAGAGGTACACCATATTCTCCCCCTCTCTAAAGGCGGAGGTAATGAGAGGAGCAATCTCATGGCTCTTTGTAAATCCTGTCACTCAAGGATTACTGCCGAGAGCGGTGACCGGTGGGGGCGGTAAAATCTTCAAAACTTTTTAAAGCGGACAGCGGCGTGGGGTCTTGCGTGTAAAAATCAGAAATCAAAGGGGGTATTAAAGACTTTTAGAAAAGTGAGGTGGAAAAATGGCTAAGGACGGTACAGCAAGAGGTGGTCAGCGTGTTGGTGCAGGAAGAAGATCAAAGGCTCTAACAGATAAAATTGCTGATGGCAGATTAAACGGGGCTCAGGTACTGCCGGAGCCAGCAGAAATGGAAGGCACGGATGTTCCTCCAGTAAAAGATTATCTAAAGGCGGCTCAGAAAAACGGTAAAGACCTCTGTGCAGAAGATATTTATATAGAAACCTATAAATGGTTAAAGGATCGTAGCTGCGAAATGTTAGTAAACAACCAGCTGATCGAGCAATATGCCATGAGTGTTTCTCGTTGGATTCAGTGCGAGGAGTGTATTTCAGAATATGGATTTCTTGCAAAGCATCCTACTACATCGGCAGCCATAGCATCACCGTATGTTGCTATGAGCCGTGAATACATGAAACAAGTAAATCAGTGTTGGTATCAGATATACCAGATTGTAAAAGAAAACTGCTCTGTAGAGTTTGGTGGCAGAAGTCCACAAGATGATTTAATGGAGCGGTTATTATCTGCTAGGAAAGGAAAATGATAATGAAAAAATATAGAACTTGTGAAAGTGTATGTAAAGGGCATCCCGATAAATTGTGTGACCTAATCTCTGACAGCATCTTAGATGCGTGTTTGAGAAAAGATAAATCCTCTCGTGTGGCCTGCGAGGTGATGGCAACCAAAGGACGTATCATTGTTGCCGGTGAGATTACCTGTTCAAAGAAAATTGATATCAAACGAGTAGTTCGTAATGTACTGGCTGACGTAGGCTACAATCCAAGAAAATTTCTCGTGTTTGTCCATGTTCATCAGCAAAGCAAAGATATCGCAGGTGGTGTTGATAGAGCCTTGGAATCCCGTGAAGGCGATACTTCCTGGTATTCCATGCTAGGTGCAGGAGATCAAGGCACAGTTTATGGCTATGCCACCAATGAAACAAGTGAGAAGTTGCCGTTGCCCCTTGTTCTATCTCATGCTATCTGTGAAAAGCTGGATAAAGTTATGAAGAGTGGTGTTATTAAAAACATCGGTCCAGATGGTAAGGCACAAGTTACAGTAGAGTATAAAGATGATAAGCCAAAGCGGATCAAGACCATTGTTGTTTCCGTTCAGCACGGTGCTGATAAAGACTTAAATGATTTAAGGAATGAAATCATCTCTCAGGTGCTTTGGCCTGTCTTTGAAAAATATCCATTTGATGATGAAACGGAGATACTCATTAATCCAAGCGGGCGCTTTGTGGAGGGTGGACCTGCCGCTGATACGGGGTTAACCGGAAGAAAAATAATGGTGGACACATACGGCGGCATTGCATCCCACGGTGGTGGTGCTTTTTCCGGTAAAGACCCGACAAAAGTGGATCGCAGTGGTGCTTATATGGCAAGAGCCATCGCTAAGAACATTATTTGGTGTGGGTATGCAGAACGATGCCAGGTTGCCATTTCTTATGCGATTGGAAAAGCAGATCCAGTTGCTGTGGAGATTGATACATTTGGAACAGGCAAAGTTGCTGAAAGTATCCTTTGTAGTGCGGTTCAAGAAGTATTTAATCTTAGACCTGCAGCAATTATCGAAAAGTTAAGGCTGACCGATGTCATTTATGCGGATACTGCTGCCTACGGTCATTTCAGATATGGATTGCATACTTGGGAGTTTTTAGATTGCTATAAAGAACTAAGGGAGGCGGTAAAAAGGTATGTTGATTGAAAAAAAGAATACAAAAGACCTGCTTCCTGCTAAATACAATCCTCGTAAAGATTTAAAGCCAGGTGATGCAGAGTATGAAAAGCTGAAACGCTCGATTGAGCAGTTTGGATATGTGGAGCCGGTTATCTGGAATAAGGTGACAGGCAATGTAGTAGGTGGCCATCAAAGACTTAAAGTACTCATTGACATGGGTATATCAGAAGTTGAATGCGTCATCGTTGAGATGGATGAGGAAAAGGAAAAAGCCCTCAATATCGCTCTAAATAAAATTAGCGGTGATTGGGATAAGGATAAGCTTGCCCTCTTGATTGCTGATTTACAAGGTGCAGATTTTGATGTCTCGCTTACTGGATTTGATCCTAAAGAACTGGATGACTTATTTAAAGATACCATTAAGGATGGAATTCACGATGATGACTTTGATGTGGATGAAGAATTAAAAAAGCCCTCAATCAGCAAGTTTGGTGACATATGGACATTAGGTAGGCATCGACTCGTATGTGGTGACTCGACAAAAAAAGAAACCTATGATCTGCTGATGAATAAAAACAAGGCAAATTTGTGTGTGACAGACCCTCCCTACAACGTAAATTATGAAGGCTCTGCAGGGAAAATCAAAAATGATCATATGACAAATGATGCCTTTTATCAATTCCTCTTAGATGCCTTTATCAATATTGAGGAAGCATTAGCAGACGATGCCTCCGTCTATGTATTTCATGCCGACACCGAAGGGTTTAATTTTAGAAAAGCCTTCTCGGATGCCGGTTTTTATTTATCCGGGTGTTGCATTTGGAAAAAGGAATCTCTTGTTTTGGGGCGATCACCGTATCAATGGCAACATGAACCTGTGCTGTTTGGTTGGAAAAAGAAAGGCAAGCATCAGTGGTATACAGGAAGGAAAGAAACTACCATCTGGGAGTTTGATAAACCAAAGAGAAATGGTGAGCATCCTACGATGAAGCCGATTCCTCTTCTTGCCTATCCTATTTTGAATTCCTCTATGAGTAACACAATTGTACTCGATCCCTTTGGAGGAAGTGGAAGTACATTAATTGCTTGTGAGCAGTCAGAGCGTATTTGCTACACAGTGGAACTAGATGAGAAATTCTGTGATGTTATTGTAAAACGCTATATTGAGCAAGTCGGAACTTCAAAAGAAGTAAGTGTTCAAAGGGACGGACTCACTTATAAATACGATGAATTGGAGGTAGCCAATGAATAAACTGACCCTAGGCAGTCTTTTTGACGGCTCGGGCGGTTTTCCTTTAGGCGGTTTAATTTCCGGTATTACCCCAGTATGGGCATCGGAAATTGAACCGTTTCCTATTAGGGTGACAACCAAAAGGCTGCCTTTTATCAAACATTATGGAGATATCTCTTGCATGGATGGCAGCAAGATAGAACCAGTAGATATTATTACCTTTGGCTCCCCTTGCCAAGATTTATCCATAGCAGGTAAGCGTGATGGCTTGGATGGTAAACGTTCAAGTCTTTTTTATGAGGCTATCCGAATTGTAAAAGAAATGAGGTGTGCTACAGATGGCAAAAAACCAAGATATATTGTCTGGGAAAACGTCCCTGGAGCCTTCTCATCAAACAAAGGAGAAGATTTCAGATGTGTCCTTGAAGGCGTCTGCCACATCAAGGATGAAACCTTATCAGTTCCTAAAATTGATAAATGGAAACAAGCAGGAACTATTGTGGGAGATCATTTCTCCCTTGCCTGGCGAGTGCTGGATGTTCAATACTGGGGAGTTCCCCAACGAAGAAAACGCATCTTCCTTGTCGCAGATTTTGCAGGTGGGGGTGCCGGAGAAATACTATTTAAGTCAGAAGGCTTGTCTGGGTATTCTAAGGAGAGCATCCGCTCGTGGCAAGGTACTGCCAGCTATATTGCAGACAGCACTGGAGAGGCAGGCACAATCTGCTTAAATGACCAGGGCGGTAATCGTATGGATGTGACAAAGGATATCACTTGTACTCTTCGTGCTAAGTCAAATCATCCACCTTGTGTTATGGACTCGGCTGTTTTTGATAATCACGGAAAGGATACTCGTTTTAGTGGGCCTATTGATGTTGCACCAACTATTTCTGCAACTTATGGAACAGGCGGCAACAATCAGCCATTTGTTGTGGAAAATCCTAAGACCTACGATGTGCGATTCACCTCAGAAGGAACAATCAATGCACGTTCAAATGTCTATGAAAGTGATACGGCAAGAACCATTGATACGTCCGGCAATGCTCCGGATAGCAATCAAGGTGGTATTGCTGTGGTAGAAAGTTATGCCTTGCAAGGCTCTATGATAGGCAGAGATGACAAGAATGGCCCACGAGGTGATGGTGTTAATGAGGAAGTCAGCTTTACTTTAAATACTGTAGATAAGCACGCTGTCGTTTATGCGATTGACAGGGAGTCTTTCAACTGTGGTCAAAATTATGCTAGAAATCTTGGGATTACAGAAGATGGGATAAGTTCAACACTGAATGCACAGGGTCCCAGTGCAGTGGCAACTCCTACCTACTCATCAAGTAAGGCATCATTTTTTACAAATGCCGAGAAAGAACTTGCTAATACTTTAGTTGCCACAGATTATAAAGATCCACCGCTTATTAATGGTAATGACGGTATAGAATACACAGTCAGAAGATTGACACCAACAGAGTGTGCAAGGCTGCAGGGTTTCCCCGATTGGTGGTGTAGTGATTTAGGGATAGAAAACCCTACGATGGATGACCTTCGCACCTGGTATGACATATTTGAAACACACCGTAAAGTGATCGGCAGTTATTCAAAAGCCAAGACACTAAAGCAAATATCTAAGTGGCTAAAGAATCCGCATTCTGATTCTGCTGAATATAAGATGTGGGGTAATGGAGTGGCCCTTCCTAATGTATGTTTTGTGCTGTCTGGCATTGTTTGGTATACACAATTAGAAGGAAATAATTAATCCACATTTCTATTCTAAATTAGCGATAAAAAGCTTGATAAATAAGTGTTTTAGAGTGATATATGTACATACCAAAACAAAGGAGGTTTTGTACATGATCATTAATTATAACGTAACAGGGTCAGAGCGAAAGAGGTTAGTGACAGCACTTAGCGACATCACAGGTGTTAAAGCAAAGTACCTTGGAATGCCCAGCATGGCTTACGAGGTGGATTCCTTTATCATCGACAAAAATGGGAGCCTTGAATTTAGTGATAAGGCAGACAGCGAAGAAATCGAAAAGGTGGCCCAGTGTTTGGCAAGGGAGGGTTTTATCGCAGAGGAGCAAATTGACGCCACTGAGGGCAAACAAACCGCAGACAGTGAGGCCTTAAGCCTTTACGTATCAATGCCAAGGAGTAGCTTTACAGAAAAGGCACTTGAAAACCTAAAAGCGATTGTTGAGGCAAAAGGCGATCTTATCCGTCATGCACTTGAGGCAGAAGACTTACCGATTGAAATTTCTGAAGATGAAGTTTCATTCCCATGGTTTAAAGAAATACCAACACCAGAAGAGGTTAAGGCTTACAACCATTTTATTTCTGCGCTTTGCGAGATGGCAAGAAACCAGAAACGCATTACTGCAAAAGAAAAGGAAATCCCAAATGAAAAATACGCATTTAGATGCTTTTTGCTCCGCCTTGGCTTTATTGGCAAAGAGTATAAAGAAGAACGAAAAATATTACTCAGAAATCTAACCGGTTCTGCGGCATTCAAAGGAGGAGTAAAAAATGAGGATAATCAGTAAAGAACAACTGCTAAACCTTCGTGAGAAGTACCCTGCTGGATGTCGAGTAGAACTATTAAAGATGGATGATATTCAAGCTCCAAGGATTGGTACAAAAGGAACAGTTGTAGGAGTTGACGATATTGGTTCTATTATGGTGCGTTGGGATTCAGGCTCCAGCCTCTCAGTAGCTTTTGGCGAAGACCTGTGCAGGAGGATTCACGATGACAGATAAGATAAAACAACAGATTCTTGCTATTCGTGACACAGGTGAAACCAATATGTTTGATGTACGAAAAGTACAGGAAATTGCTCTAAGGGAAGGATATGACGAGCTGCTTCTTTACCTTGCAGATAACATCGGGGCTTATTCCAGGTTCATTTTGACCGGTAAGGAGGAATAAAGCCATGTGGAAAGAAGGTAGCATGAAAGTTCATAACAGTATCATTCATTATTGGGTAAAGTGCTATGAGAAAGGTTCTGAATTTGGCATTGACGAAGGACGTATCTCTAAGTTGATGCTTAAGCGTAAAGGAAAGATTATTGCAAATTATGACCGAGGCTGGGATATTGAACCTGTGGATGAGGATGCAGAAATTGCACTTGCAATCCTATTGCTAGAACACAACTAAATAGTAACAGAGGACAGTGCCAAAATTGGCTCTGTTTCTCGTATGAATAGAATGATAAGGCTTGCTTGATGCAGGTCTATTTTTATGCTTGTTGGGAGGTGACCGCATATTAGAAAGTTGAAGAAATATAAACCGACAGCGTTTATGGCAAAGGACTCTTATTACGATAAAGATGCTGCAGACTATGCGGTCAACTTTATTGAGTGCTTAAGCCATACCAAAGGTAAATGGTCAGGAAAGCCTTTTGAACTCATAGATTGGCAAGAGCAAATTATTAGAGATATTTTTGGAACACTTAAACCAAATGGATATAGACAGTTTAATACAGCTTATATTGAGATACCAAAGAAAATGGGTAAATCAGAACTTGCAGCTGCTGTTGCCCTACTTCTTTGTTGTGGTGATGGTGAAGAAAGAGCGGAGGTTTATGGTTGTGCTGCAGATCGTCAGCAAGCATCGATAGTATTTGAAGTTGCAGCTGATATGGTGCGTATGAGCCCGGCACTTAGTAAACGAGTTAAAATCCTGTCGGCAACAAAGCGTATTGTTTTTCAGCCGACAAATAGTTTTTATCAAGTGCTTTCAGCTGAAGCCTATTCAAAACATGGTTTTAATATACACGGTGTTGTTTTTGATGAACTTCATACCCAGCCCAATAGAAAACTCTTTGATGTTATGACCAAGGGTTCTGGTGATGCAAGAACCCAACCGCTGTATTTTCTTATTACCACTGCAGGGTCAGACACCAAATCTATCTGCTATGAGACACATCAAAAAGCGAAAGACCTCTTGGAAGGGCGAAAGGTTGACCCTACATTTTATCCAGTTATTTATGGAGCAGACGAATCTGATGATTGGACTGATCCAAAAGTATGGAAAAAAGCAAATCCAAGCCTAGGGATTACAGTGGGAATCGACAAGGTGAAAGCCGCTTGTGAATCTGCAAAGCAAAATCCTGCAGAAGAGAATACATTTAGGCAGTTAAGACTTAATCAATGGGTCAAACAAGCAGTTAGATGGATGCCAATGGATAAGTGGGATAAATGTGCTTTTGCCGTAAATGAAGAAGACTTGCTTGGAAGAGTTTGCTATGGCGGTCTAGACCTTTCAAGTTCCATAGATATAACAGCCTTTGTACTCGTGTTTCCACCGGAAGATGAAGATGACAAATATGTTGTTCTTCCCTATTTTTGGTTACCGGAAGAAACCCTTAATCTCAGAGTCAATCGTGACCATGTCCCCTACGATGTATGGGAAAAGCAAGGTTACCTTAAAACTACTGAAGGCAATGTTGTGCATTATGGTTTCATTGAGAAGTTTATTGAAAGTCTTGGTGAGAAATATAATATTCGAGAAATTGCCTTTGACCGATGGGGTGCAGTTCAGATGGTACAAAACTTTGAAGGCATGGGATTTACCGTTGTTCCATTTGGACAGGGATTTAAAGATATGAGTCCACCAACCAAGGAACTTATGAAACTAACCTTGGAGGAAAAGGTCGCACATGGTGGACATCCTGTTCTTAGATGGATGATGGATAATATTTTTATTCGTACTGATCCGGCGGGCAACATTAAACCGGATAAAGAGAAGTCAACAGAAAAAATAGATGGTGCTGTAGCCACTATTATGGCTCTAGATAGAGCAATTCGCTGTGGCAATGATACGAGTGCTTCGGTTTATGACGGTCGGGGACTACTCGTGTTTTAGGAGAGGAGAGTGATGCAGATGGGGCTATTTACAAATATTTTTAAAGCACGTGACAAACCACAAAATCGAACTGCAGGGAGCAACTATAGTTTCCTTTTTGGCGGCTCGACAAGCGGCAAGCCTGTTAATGAGCATACAGCCATGCAAATGACTGCAGTGTATTCCTGCGTGAGGATATTAGCAGAGGCTGTGGCAGGGCTTCCCCTTCACCTATATAAATACACCGATAGCGGTGGTAAGGAGAAAGCACTTTCTCATCCGCTATATTTTTTATTACATGATGAGCCAAATCCAGAGATGAGTTCTTTCGTTTTCCGCGAGACGATGATGACTCATCTTTTATTATGGGGCAATGCCTATGCTCAGATTATTCGAAACGGCAAAGGTGAAGTCATAGCACTGTATCCACTAATGCCAAATCGAATGTCTGTGGATCGAGATTCCAGTGGCAATCTCTATTATTCTTACACCAGGTATTCCGATGATGCACCAACGATGAACGGTGTGGCGGTTACATTAAGACCAAGCGATGTACTTCATATTCCAGGTTTAGGCTTTGATGGTCTTGTGGGTTACTCGCCGATTGCTATGGCTAAGAATGCTATAGGGATGGCAATAGCATGTGAGGAATATGGAGCTAAGTTCTTTGCTAATGGGGCAGCACCAGGAGGGGTACTTGAACATCCTGGCACCATTAAAGACCCTCAGAAAGTAAGGGAAAGTTGGAATGCAGCCTATCAAGGGAGTAGCAATTCTCACCGCGTAGCAGTACTTGAAGAAGGCATGAAGTACCAGCCAATTGGTATCTCGCCGGAGCAAGCTCAGTTTTTAGAAACAAGGAAATTTCAAATCAATGAAATCGCTCGAATTTTCCGCGTACCTCCACATATGGTTGGGGACTTGGAAAAGTCGAGCTTTTCTAATATTGAGCAACAATCACTGGAGTTTGTGAAATACACCTTGGACCCTTGGGTAATTCGGTGGGAGCAGGCTATTAGCAGAGCGCTTTTAAGATCAGATGAAAAGAAGCAGTATTTTTCCAAGTTTAACGTAGATGGTTTACTTCGTGGAGATTATGTTTCTCGAATGAGCGGCTATGCAACCGCCAGACAAAACGGATGGATGAGCGCCAATGATATTAGGGAGCTTGAGAACCTAGACCGAATTCCACCTGAGCTTGGAGGAGATTTATACCTAATTAACGGCAATATGACCAAACTCGCGGATGCGGGCATATTTGCAAATAAAGAAGGATTGGAGGAAACAGCCAAATGAAAAAGTTTTGGAACTGGGTGCGTGATTTAGATACACAAACACGAACCCTCTACCTTAACGGTGCAATTGCAGAGGAGAGTTGGTTTGAAGATGATGTTACTCCTGCAGCTTTTAAAGCAGAGCTTATGAGTGGCGAAGGAGACATTGTTGTTTGGATCAACTCTCCCGGTGGCGATTGTATCGCAGCATCACAGATTTATAACATGCTGATGGATTACAAAGGCAATGTCACTGTAAAGATTGACGGTATTGCAGCTTCAGCCGCATCGGTCATTGCAATGGCAGGAACAGAAGTCTTAATGTCACCAACCTCACTCATGATGATCCATAACCCATTCACCATAGCCATTGGTGATAGTGAGGAGATGCAAAAGGCAATGCAAATGTTAGATGAAGTAAAGGAAAGTATCATCAATGCTTATGAACTGAAAACCGGTTTATCACGAACAAGGCTATCCCATCTGATGGATGCAGAAACATGGCTTAATGCCAATAAAGCGATTGAGCTTGGTTTTGCTGATGACATCATGTTTAGAACTGGAGAAAGTACTGTGCAAGATAGTTTTGTGTTTAGCCGAAGAGCAGTGACCAATTCATTAATGGATAAGCTTAAGAAACCAGTTGTCAAACAATCAACCGAGCCGCTTTATGAGCGGCTTAATTTATTAAAATATTAGGAGGAAATAAAAATGAGTAAAATTCTTGAACTGCGTGAAAAACGTGCAAAAGCATGGGAAGCGGCAAAGGCATTTCTTGATTCAAAACGTGGCAGTGACGGGCTTGTTTCTGCGGAGGATGCGGTAACCTACGACAGAATGGAAGAGGACATTGTTAATCTTGGAAAGGAAATCGCAAGACTGGAACGCCAAGAGGCACTTGAAGCAGAACTTAACAAACCTGTGAATATGCCTCTTACTGGAAAACCAAATATTCCAGGGATGGAAACAAAGACTGGAAGAGCAAGTGATGATTATAAGAAGGCATTCTGGAATGTCATGCGAAGCAAAAATCCTAGACATGATGTACTCAATTCCCTCTCTGTAGGAACTGATTCTGAGGGTGGATATCTTGTTCCAGATGAATTTGAACGTACCCTAATTCAAACCCTTGAGGAAGAAAATGTGTTCCGTAAGCTGGCAAAAATTATTCAGACCTCAAGCGGTGACAGAAAAATTCCTGTTGTAGTGACCAAAGGAACTGCGGCTTGGCTTGATGAAGGCGAGGAATTTGATGAGAGTGATTCTGTATTTGGTCAGACTTCCATTGGTGCATATAAGTTGGGTACGATGATCAAAGTCTCGGATGAACTCTTAAATGATAGTGTATTTAATCTTGAAAGCTATATTTCCACTGAGTTTGCCAGAAGAATTGGAGCAAAGGAAGAGGAAGCATTTCTTGTTGGAGATGCTGATGGAAAACCTACAGGCATTTTCAATGCTACTGGTGGAGCACAGCTTGGGATTACTGCAGGTTCGGCTACAGCTATTACAGCAGATGAGATTATCGATCTTGTCTACTCATTAAAAGCACCATACAGAAAAAATGCAGTGTTCTTAATGAATGATGCAACGGTGAAAGCAATCCGTAAACTAAAAGACGGACAGGGCCAATATCTATGGCAGCCTTCGCTGACTGCGGGTACTCCAGATACATTGCTAAACCGTCCAGTATATACTTCAGCCTATGCGCCAATTATTGAGGCTGGGGCAAAGACCATCGCATTTGGTGACTTTGGTTACTACTGGATTGCAGACAGACAAGGACGTTCTTTCAAGCGTTTAAATGAGCTATTTGCAACCACTGGTCAAGTTGGTTTCCTTGCAAGTCAACGTGTAGACGGTAAACTGATCCTTCCAGAGGCTGTTAAAATCCTACAGCAAAAGGCTTAATGGGAGGTGCAAATGATGAGTTATAACACGAAGAATTATACAGAGCAAGGTGGAGAAAAGACCGTAATCGGTGGTGAACTTGTCATAGAAGAGGGGGCCAAAGTAACCGGCCTCCCTGTTCTTGAGAATCAACCAGCAAGTACTGCGGCTACTGTAGAGGACTTGGTAACGGACTTTAATGCCCTTTTAACCAAGTTAAAAGCCACTGGGATAATGGCGGAGGATACTCCGTAGAGAAAGGAAGGTGACGGTGATGACACTGTTTGAAAAGGTAAAAGCAAATCTAATTCTTGAGCATGATCGTGATGATGAACTTCTTCAGACATACATCACCACTGCAACCTCCTATGCCGAGAGTTACCAGCATCTTCCGGAAGGTCATTATAGCGAAAATGCAATGCCGCCAACTACGGAGCAAGCCATCATCATGCTGTCATCCCACTTCTATGAAAGTCGGGATGGCAGTACGGGTGGCTTTTTTGCTGACAATGTGCAGGCGGGCCAGCAGGTTTGGAATACGGTAAATTTACTGCTCAGGCTTGATCGGGATTGGAAGGTGTAGCGTATGAGCTTTGGAAAAATGAATACCTTTATAGATATTATTTCTGTTGAAACAGCAAAAGACAGTGAGGGTTTTAGTAAACCCACTGATACCATTGTTGCGTCTGTTCGTGCTTATAAGGAAGATCGTCACGGGAATGAAAAATGGGCCAATAGAGCAACCTTCTCTGAAGCCACCGCACTGTTTTGCTTTCGTAAGATACCGGATATTCCGGTGTCTACTAAGATGGTCATTGCGTGCAGTGATGGACGATACGAAATCACAAGTGTGGAGGATGTAAAAGGAAAAGGTATGTATATTGAAGTTTTGGCGAAAAAGGTGGTGGCATCAAGTGGCTAAAGCAGATGTTAAAATGCCGGAGGATTTTCTTCTAAAACTTTCAAAGCTGGGTGATAAGACAGATGAAATTATACCCAAGGTGTTAGAATCAGGCGGAGAAGTTGTGGTGGAAAAAGTAAAATCCAATCTACAATCGGTTATTGGCAGTGGAACAAAAGAAAAAAGCCGGTCTACGGGTGAACTAGTCGATTCCCTTGGTGTCTCCCCTGCTAAGCTAGATCGAAACGGTAACTTTAATGTAAAAGTAGGTTTTAAAGAGCCAAGAAGAGATGGTGAAAGCAATGCCAAGATAGCCAATATCATAGAGTATGGGAAATCCGGTCAACCACCAAAACCATTTTTAAAGCCTGCAAGAAGGACTTCAAGAAAAGCCTGTATAGAAGCAATGAAACAGCGATTTGATGAAGAGGTGGATAAAATATGAGCATTTTAAAAGAATTAAATCTCATAGCAGACATGTGTAGCATTCCAGTAGAGACAGGTGTTTTTTCTGGTGTGCCTCCTGATGTTTATCTTGTAATCACACCTCTTGTCGATTTGTTTGAGGTTCATGCTGATAACAAGCCTGAATATGAAGTGCAGGAAGTTAGACTTTCCCTATTTGTAAAAGGTAACTATATAGGCATTAAAAATAATCTAGTCCGCACTCTTTTGGGTGCGGATTTTACAATAACAGACCGCAGGTATATCGGCCATGAAGATGATACCGGCTATCACCACTATGCCATTGATGTGGCAAAACCCTATGAATTTAAATTAGAAATGGAGGAATAAAACATGGCTACAATTGGTCTTGATAGACTTTATTATGCAAAAATCACCGAGGATGCAAGCGGTGATGAAACCTATGAAACCCCGGTGCCCTTGGCAAAAGCCATAAGTGCAGAACTGTCGGTAGAGCTTGCTGAGGCAACGCTTTATGCCGATGATGGTGCAGCTGAAATTATTAAAGAGTTCAGAAGTGGCACATTATCACTTGGTATTGATGATATTGGAGTGACTGCCGCAGGAGATCTTACAGGAGCAACCATTGATGACAATCATGTGCTCATTTCAACCAGTGAAGACGGCGGTGACCCTGTTGCGGTAGGCTTTAGGGCTAAAAAAGCAAACGGAAAGTATCGTTATTTTTGGCTGTATCGTGTGAAGTTTGGTATCCCAGCAACTAATCTGGCTACCAAAGGCGATAGCATTACCTTCTCAACTCCAACCATTGAAGGGACAGTGCTACGCAGGAACAAATTGGATGGTCAGGGCAGACATCCTTGGAAAGCAGAAGTTAACGAGGGTGATGAAGGGGTCACACAATCAATTATTACCGGATGGTACAACGAAGTATATGAACCTACATTTGCTGCCTCTGGTGGCACTGAAGAATAGGAGGATGTTCCATGGATAACGAACGCAGCGCAAAGATTACTATTAGTGGTCAGGAGTATGAGCTTATTTTAACGACTAAGGCTACAAAAGAAATTGCAGGAAGATATGGTGGACTTGAAAACCTGGGTGAAAAGCTCATGAAATCTGAAAACTTCGAGATGGCACTGGATGAGATTGTATGGCTGATTACATTGATGGCCAATCAAAGTTTGCTTATTTATAACCTGCGAAATCCGAATGATAAGAAGAATCTTCTCACGCAAGAGGAGATTGAACTTCTTACTTCACCTTTGGAGCTTGCCACATATAAAAACGCACTGATGGAAGCGATGTTTAAAGGGACGAAACGAAATATTGCATCGGAAGATGACTCAAAAAACGCACAAACCGGGTAAATGAGGAGGAACTCTTTACCCGGCTTTTATATTACGGAACAGTCCATTTAAATCGTACTGAAGAGGAAACATGGCTTACACCTCTTGGGCTTTTGATGGATTTATGGGAATGTCACAAACAGTTTCTTGGACTGAGCAAGCAAAAAAGGGAGATTTCCATAGATGATGTTATTCCCTATGGTATTTGATTTTTAAAGGAAGGAGGCGGTGATTTTGGCAGATAACTTTGGGCTCAAAATTGGTGTTGAGGGCGAGAAGGAATTTAAAAGTGCACTTCGTGACATCAATCAGACATTTAAGGTTCTGGGATCTGAGATGAAACTGGTATCCTCACAGTTTGATAAGCAGGATAAATCTGTCCAGGCCTTAACAGCAAGAAATGAAGTTTTAAATAAGGAAATAGATGCACAAAAGAATAAAATCGGTACTTTGGAAGCTGCCCTTAAAAATGCCGCTGAATCCTTTGGTGAAAATGATAAGAGAACGCAGGCTTGGCAAATCCAGCTTAATAATGCCAACGCTGATTTAAATAAGATGGAACGGGAGCTTGGTGAAAATAACAAAGCACTAAATGAAGCCAGTGAAGGTTTTGATGAAGCAGGAAATGAAGCGGACGATTTTGGTGATGAGATAAAAAAGAGTGCCAACGTTGCAGATGATGCGGGAGGAAAATTTGAGAAACTAGGCAGTATTGTCAAAGGAATCGGTGTGGCAATCGGAGCGGCTATGGCCGCCATTGGAACTGCTGCAGTTGCCGCCGGTAAAAAGCTTTATGACATGGCTAATGATGCGGCCGCAGCTGGAGATGAGATTGATAAAGCAAGTCAACGCATAGGACTTTCCAGAAAAGGCTATCAAGAGTGGGACTATGTGCTTTCGCAAAATGGTGCAAGCATATCTACTTTAGAAAATGGCATGAAAAAACTAAATAACACGGTTGATGATGCCATCAATGGTAGTACTTCTGCCACTGATAAATTCAGGCGATTAGGAATCTCGATGGAAGATCTCCAAGGGAAATCAAGAGAAGAAATCTTTGAGATGACTGTGAGAGGGCTGCAGGGGATTGCTGATGAAGGCGAAAAAGCGGCCATTGCCAATGATCTCCTTGGAAACTCATCCGTGGAACTAGCAGCTCTTTTAAACCAAACGGCAGAAAGCACAGAAGACTTGAAGAACAAAGCCAGCGAGCTAGGGCTGGTGATGAGTGATAAATCCATCGATGCTGCAGTCGAGTATACCGATGCCATGGATAATCTTACCCGTTCTTTTACCGGTGTGAAAAACAATATCACTTCCCAACTCCTCCCCGGCTTTACCATGATCCTTGATGGTCTTACAGGTCTAATCACAGGGCAAGAAGGTGCAGCGGAACAGTTAAAAGCTGGAGCCAAAGAAACGGTAGACCAGATAGCAGTAATTCTTCCCCAAATCTTAGATGTGGTCACTGGACTGATAGCTGCCATTGCAGAAGTTGCTCCTGAGCTAGTCATTGCTCTTGTTAACGGTATTTTGGATAATTTACCAACACTGATTGATGCAGCGACAAATATTATTATGACCATAGTGGGCGGTCTTATTGAGGCATTGCCACAGATAACTCAAGGGGCGCTTCAATTGGTACTAACTTTAGTGGATGGAATCATTGCCAATCTCCCTGCCCTTGTTGAGGCGGCACTTGTGATGATTGTTACCCTTGCCACTGGCATTGGTGAAGCACTGCCGGAACTAATTCCGTCCATCGTAGAAGCCGTGATTTTGATTGTAGAAACATTGATTAATAATCTTGATTTGGTCCTAGAAGCGGCTTTCCAAATTATCAGTGGTTTGGCACAAGGTATCTTAAATGCACTGCCTACCTTAATTGAGGCTTTACCACAAATTATAAGTAGCATTATTACTTTTATCACCACAAATCTACCTAAGATTATTGAGATGGGTGTTCAGCTGACTATTCAGCTTGCGGCAGGATTAATTCGGGCTATTCCTCAGTTAGTGGCACAAATTCCTCAGATTATTACAGCTATAGTGACTGGTTTAGGAAAAGCCATTCCGGCCATTATTGATGTGGGTAAAAACATCGCCAGAGGGCTCTGGGACGGTATTGCCTCCATGGTGACTTGGCTTAAAAACAAAGTCAGTGATATGGTTGGTGGAATTGTCAAAGGAGTTAAGGGACTTTTAGGCATCCGATCTCCATCTCAAGTTTTCGCAGGTATTGGTGAAAACATGGGTGAAGGTATCGGTGTAGGCTTTGAGAAGGCTATGGATGATGTTAGTGAAGATATGCAAAAGGTCATTCCCACAGATTTTAATTTAGACTCCGATGTAAATGTAAATGGTGGTGCAGGTGGCGGATATGGAATGCTTGGCGGCTCTTTAATTACCATTCAGCAGATGATTGTACGCAGTGAAGATGATATTCGAAAGATATCACAAGAACTCTATAATTTAATGCAGACTGGTTCTCGAGCACAGGGGCGCTTTATTACAACGTAGAGGAGGGCGATGTATGGGATTTATTTATAACGGCATTAGTTCAAAGGACATGAAAATCAAAGCAAGACTCACAAGCTGGCAGGCATCTCCCGCCCTTAGAAACTCCTATGAAATGGTGCCGGGGAAAGCGGGTGTTGCCGATTTTGGTTGTGATAGCTCAGAGCGAATCATCATCGTTAATTGTAATATATACCCACAAAAAAGTTTTGCTGATCTAGTAGATGTATTGGATGGGTTAGCTGAATGGTTAAACCCCATGAATGGTTTGAAGCAACTTGTATTGGATGATATTCCGGATCGTTACTTTTATGCCCGTCTTACTGAGCAGGTGGATTGTGAGAGGCTACTTAGAACGGCAGGGGCATTTGATCTTAAGTTTATCTGCCCAGATCCTCATGCTTATGCTTTGACTGATGAGCAATTTACAATTTCCAGTGAAGGCAACCATGAGATTGAAAGATTAACCGGAAATGCTGACTCAGAACCCGTCTATCAACTTAAGGGGACAATTAACAGTTCATCCTCTACCTATATCTCGATTACAACAAATGGTGAAGAATTACGAGTTGTTGGAGCTTTGACAGCAGATGAAGTTCTTGTCATTGACAGTGGACTAGTGACAGCCAAAATAACTGATACAAACGGAAACACATTGAGAAATGGTTTACCAGGCTTGGATGAGCTGAATTTTCCTGTTCTTCATAAGGGAGATAATGAAATAGCAATCACTGTGGCGGGAGCAACATTTTCTGAATTAAGGATTCTGGCTAAGAGCAGATGGAGGTGATCAGGTGGCCATTAAGTCGATTTTAACAGTGCAAACAGATTTCACAGGAGAGTTTCCAGTAAGTGATCAGACCGTTGGACTTTGGCGATTTAATGAATCAGTGCCAGATGGAAACACCATGCTTTTAGATGCGTCAGGCAATAACAGAAACTTCTTTGTATCCGGATGGTCAGGAACTTCAGCTAGTTTGGTCTTAGGTAGACTCGGGAGATTTTTCAGGCAAAACATTGTCAATCCTACAAGTGAAAGAACTCATTTAGTGGCTACCAATGACGGTAGCTTTTTTAGTGATTTAGGAGAAAAAATCGTAGTGGGTGGATGGATTAACCCGACAACTTATTCTATTGGTCAAAATTTTATTCCCATCTTTAATACCAGACATGGACCAGGACAGCCGATTTTCTATGTTTCCTTATACCAAGGCAGATTAAGATTAATGCTTTATAATGCGTCGGGTTCGCTGATTTATGATCAAACGGAAACACCAAGTATTACCCTTAGGAATAATGGTTGGTATTTTATAGCGTCCATTATTGAAGTAAATAGCAAAAGAGTACAAAATTTGGTCTGTGACCGAAGTGATGGTGCTATTTGGCAATCGCCCATTAGAACTTTTACAGGAGATTTGAATCAAAACTGTGTAGCTAATATTGTCATGGGAATGCTCGCTGACACTTATTATTACGCGGGCGGATTTGATGATTGGTTTTATGAAAAGAATTCTGAGCTTACCATGGAGGAGCTTATTTCCTACTTCAAATCCTCTATCTTGGCAAACGGTGGTGACAGTACCGCTGATGTAGATGCTCTAACGGAGCCGGGTACTGTTATGCTGAAGGCAACAAGTGGTGTTTATGCTCAAAATGGTCAGCTTTATACAACCGCAGCTGCCTGTGGCCTAGCAGGAACAGGACGAGTATCAGTAACCAGCGAATACACAGCAGGGGTAACCGCCATCTCCCTTGTTGAAACCTCCACCTCTGATGATTTAGTCAGTTGGACACAGTGGCAGTCAGTGGGACCCAGCGGAGAACTTCAGTCACCGAATAGAGCTTATATTCGTTATCGAATTACCTTGACCACTCAAGATACAACAAGAACACCTAAGCTTATAGAAATACAGCTTCATGATATTCCGAAACCACCTTATGAGAGACTTGGATTTGCTAGACCAGTTATTTTGGATACCACCGGTGCGTGGGAAGCGGTGTTAGAAAATGCCTTTGACATCATTGTAACCAGTGAGGTAAATGGCGCCGATATCTTGGAGTTTAAGTTGCCATTTCATGATCCCAAGCGAGAGTCTTTGGATAATGAGAAACAGGTGCAGATTGTAAATGATGTGTACCGAATTCGGACCACGACAGATGAGAAAACTTCTGATGGTCGAGTGATTACACAAGTGTATGCGGAAGCTGCCTTTTATGATCTTTCATTCAGTGCGGCAAAAGAGCCGATGGATTTTGTAGCTGAAACACCAGAGGCTCCTATGCATTATGCCCTGCTTGGTACTGGTTGGACTTTAGGGAATGTCACGGTAAGTACAAGGAGAACATGGCAATCTACGGAGAAAAATGCGCTATCAATTCTTCGTGCTACACAGAACATTCATGGAGGAGATTTAATATTTGATAGTGCCAATAGGTTGGTGCATCTTTTGACATTTGGTGGTACAGACAGTGGAGCCTTGTTTTGCTATAGAAAAAACATGAAAAGCATACAAAGGGTAGTAGATACAAGAAGCTTAATCACTCGACTTTATGCATATGGAAAAGATGGGATGACATTTGCCTCTATTAATGGAAATAAAGAATATGTGGAGGACTACAGTTACTCATCAGAAGTAAGAGTGGCAACCCTTGATGCCTCATCCTTTAGCAATCCTTATCAGATGCTCGAGTTTGCTAATATGCGATTAGCTCAGTATTCAAGGCCTAGAATTTCCTATGTTCTTTCAGCTATGGATTTATCTGTGCTGACGGGCTATGAACATGAAGCTTGGAATCTTGGAGATATCGTTACCGTGGATGATAAAGACTTAAATTTGTCAGTAAAAACTCGTGTGGTGCGCAGGCAGTACAATCTACAAGAGCCATGGAAAACAGTGCTGGAGCTATCTACCACCTTAAGAGAATTAGGGGATGCATCTGCTGGGTGGGATAAAGCTGCCGATATTTTATCCTCAGCCGATGTCCTTGACAGGCAGGAAGTAAAAGATTTAGTCCCCTTTAACCATCTAAGAAATTCAAGAGCCGATGACGGGATCACCTACTGGCTCAATTCAGGGTTTGATGTTGATCCAAACAATGGTGTCTCAGGAGATGCTTCCTTCAAAGCTGATGGGGTTTTAGGCATGACAAAAAGTCTATCTCAAACTATTTATCCAGCAAGCAGGAGGAGTTACACATTCTCAGCTCAGATTGCATCAGAGAATCTTCAAAAAGGCCCTAATGGGCAAGTCGGCATTGAAGTTATGATTGAATACGAGGATGGTACAACCGAAACAAGGTTTATTGATCTCTTTTAGGAAGGAGTGGTGCTATGGCTTATTTTTTCCATACAGCTCATGTTATCTCACCGCGAGGGTTTAGCAAGATAAAGGCTCTAACCATTCGTATATATGTTTCTGATTGCACAGGCGCAGTATTCTTTACTGATATGCTTTTACAAGGAGGCTCTATTGCTACAGGCTGGACTCCCCATGTATCAGAAATTAAATGGACACTAGATGGGTAGGTGGTGATATTGTCAGTTTCTTTTACTAGATTTGCAGAGACCATTCATTGCAAAGAAGAAAAGCGTGTTGTTAGCATAACGGTGGAACTACTTTTAGAAGACTGCACCGGTACGGTTTATTTTACCGACATTCAAGCGCAAGAAGGAGACCGCTTGACGGGTTACACAATCAATACAGAAACCATGCTCCAGAAATTTAGGCAGAATAATAGCATTGTGCCTGTTCGTTTTTATAACGGAGTGGTTCGTAGTAGTGAAACAATCATTCTCTTTAATCTTGGTAAAACCTCAGCTGGTCTTGATTGTCACATTTATCCGATACAGGGTATGCAAGCAGGAGGTATTGAGTTATCTCAAGGAGCTGGAGCACATAAGGTTAAGTTTAAAGATTCCATAAACCCAGGAGACACACTTTCTCTTTTAGCCTCTACCAGGCAGTGTTTGAAAAATGGGAGCCCTTCTGAAAAAGAGGGCTTTTTTCAATACACCGCAGCTAGTGATAGTAAGCATGTGGTGAAGTTAGAAGATAGAAAATCTGCCAGGGTATTATTCGAGTTTCAAGAAATGCAGGAAGGAAGTGAACGCCCATGAGAGATTATTTAAAAGGAAAGCGGTGCATGGTTTGGAGTTTCATGGGCAATGCTCGTATGTACCAAGCCTTACGTGATTATGGTGATCGCTTGGATACCGTAGGGATTTTTACCTTTGAAGTAGATATTACCGGAACAATAACAGAAACAGGTACAAGCATCTCCAGCATGCTTACTTACATCAACCGATGGCCACATATCAAGTGGCTGCTTACAATCATGAATCATGGTACAGCATCCATTTTTACAGCCCTTAGAAATAATACAAACGGCGCGAAGGATAAATTCCTTACTGAGATTATTCGTATTATGAATAAATACCCTTGGTGCGCTGGAGTGGATATAGACTTAGAGCGTGGTGGTGGCTATGAAAATAAGGATGCGGCCAATGCTCTCTTTCAAGATATCTATAATATGGTTAAAGCATACAATCCATCTAAACTCGTGAATATTTGCTTACCCGGCATGACAGGGGTACAAGGCTCCGTTGGTGGTGAAAACTGGTGTGTTTATGAAGATTTAGATCCCTACTGCGATACAGCAGCAATCATGAGTTATGGCATGGCTTGGGCGGGTTCTGCACCGGGACCTGTATCCCCTAGGAATTGGCTGGAAGGGACCTATGATTATGCGGCTCGCGTAATGACTCCTGAAAAAGTGTTCTTTGGACTGCCTGCTTATGGTTGGAACTGGAGGATACACGATTCTCCTGCGAATCTAGGCATTACCTACCGAGGAATTTCCAACACCTATTATGCAGCCCAAAACTGGATGACTGGAGTCTATAACTTCACAAATGATGCTCCTCCCCAACCTCGTATTCCTATCATTGCGTATTGGGATGATTACGATAAGGTTCCTTGGGCTTTACCGCAGGTGTATGACTACATGGAAGGGTGGGATGCGGTTTCAAGAACGTATCCGTTAATTGGAGAAACCTATAACAGGCGCAGATATTTGACAGCTTATAGTAAACAGCAAAGAACTGAGTTTGGCACAATCTATGTAGACCGGACTGGAGGAAGTCCAGATAGCCATACTGGGAACGTGTCCGTTTCTACTCAAATGGTAACCCTTGGAGAAGAAGGCGAAGCAGAATATGAATTTGAAATAGCTACTGCCGGTGTTTATGATGTTGCATTCCGTATCTCTTTTCCCTTTTGGGATAAGAATGGTATTCATGTTGCGTTGGATGGGGTAAGTTCTACTTTTAGTGAGAATAGACTATGGTGGCCATATTGGCGCACAACTTGCTGGCTTTCCTTGTCTTCGGGTGTATATCTTTCAGCCGGCACGCACACAATCAGCGTCAGTGCGCTAGTACCAGGTGTGCAGTTTTATGGATTTCGTGTATGCTCTAATTTCTATGAGAGTCCTTCTGCAGGAGAGGCAGAATTTATGTTATCACCACGAATGTTTAAAGATGTTAACGGAGTGATGGCTGAACCGGATCGAGGATTTAAGCTAACCACAGAGGTGCTACGTCGAAAAGCAGACTCTGCACTAGTTTGGTATGAAGACTTTAGGGATGACAACCCCTTACCATCTAGTTATTGGACAGCTTTAAGTGGACAATGGCAGGTGTGGAGAAATTCTAATCAAACAACTAGTCGTCCCTACTCACAGCTTGATGGCTCAGGAGAGTTGGCATGGAATTATCAAGGGTTTTCAGATGTTCATTTACGAGCAAGAATAGCTTTTACACCGGAAGGAAATGGACGAGCAGGGGTGTTTTGTGGGGACGTATTTTGCTGTCTGAATTTCAATACGCAACGCATCGAGCTCTATAAAGGCTCTTCCCTACTAGGTAGTACTGCCACTGAGATTATAAAAACAACAGAGGCAAATCTTCGTTCCAATCCGAGAATGTACACTATTGAAATGAGGATTAGAGGTAACTCGGTAAGGGTCTATACAGGGGCAAGTAATACTCTTCGATTTACTGCAACCCTTAATGGGTTTTCAGGAGGTTATGCAGGGGTTCGTTCTGATGGTCGCATTCTTTGTGAACTATTAAGGTTGGGAGATGCTTGGGTCTATGAACCGTATGAAAGGTTTGATGTGATATTTCCAGGAGGAACGACCGTAGAGTATGGAAGGCTTTCAAGGACTGGTGTGACTTGGAATAATGAGTTTCAGGTATTCGCTGTAAATAGTGATGTGGAGGAGTCTTCAACAAGAAGCCAAGACATCTCCATGGATTATGATTTCTTTCACTCAGGAGTCTTGCCACTTGTATGCGGAAATGATTATTCAGTAAAAGTCGTGCCTAAGGATATCAATGTTTGGATCTCTCGCCTATTTCTTGGAGATGCTGATGGTTTTTCAATTCTTTATTACCAGGACGTAGACAGCCTTGTTTATTGGGCAAATGAAGCAGCATATCGGTGGAAACTTAGAGGAATTGCCATTTGGTCTTTAGGACAGGAGGACATGAGATTATGGGAGGCACTGCCTAAACAAATATAAACGAATCAATTATAACGATCCAAGAGTGTTTGCGAAGATGCAGGCACTCTTTTTATATATTCAAAATCATGAAGGAGGTAAAAGTCATGAAGGAAATTTGGAACTGGGTACAAGTGGCACTAACTGCATTAGGCGGATTCTTGGGATGGTTTTTAGGAGGGTTTGATGGGTTTTTATATGCATTAATTACATTGATGGTGGCTGATTATATCACTGGTGTCATGTGCGCCATCGTTGATAAAAAGCTATCCAGCGAAGTCGGTTTTCGAGGCATTTTTAAGAAGGTGCTCATTTTTGTAATGGTAGGAATCGGCCATATTATCGACACGAATCTTATAGGAGACGGTAGCATGCTCCGCACCGCCATCATCTTTTTCTATTGCTCCAATGAAGGGGTTTCCATGTTGGAAAATGCAGGGCGCTTAGGATTACCGATACCAGAAAAATTAAAGGATATTCTTGCTCAGCTGCATAACAAAGGAGGAGAGCAATAATGAATCTCAGAAAGCTTATTTTTACAGAGAATGCTTGCTACAAGGCAGGCAGAAAGATCACACCAAAAGGCATCATGGTTCATAGCACCGGAGCGAACAATCCAAATTTACGCAGATATGTTGGACCGGATGATGGTCTGTTAGGAGTAAATCAATATAATAATCATTGGAATCAAGACAGACCAGATGGAAGACAGGTTTGTGTCCATGCCTTTATAGGGAAACTTAAAGATGGCTCCATTGCAACTTATCAAACCCTACCATGGAATCATAGAGGTTGGCATGCTGGAGGCGATGCAAATAACACACATATTGGCTTTGAAATCTGCGAGGACGGTTTGACCGATGCCTCGTATTTTAATGCGATCTATAAAGAAGCGGTGGAGCTATGTGCATACCTTTGTAAGGAGTATAAACTCGACCCGATGGCTGACGGTACGATTATCGGCCACTATGAGGGGTATCAACGAGGGATTGCATCCAATCATGCTGATCCAAGACATTGGTTTTCAAGACATGGTAAGAGTATGGACACTTTTAGAACAGAGGTCAAAAAGTTACTTTCAGTAAATGAACCACCTGCTGGGGGCTCTGAAAATACAACCTATCCTGAAAAGCTGACTACAGGCTATTACCGCGTTAGAAAGACTTGGGCAGATGCGAAATCACAGCTTGGTGCATATCGTATCCTTTCCAATGCAAAGGCACAGGTTGATAAAAACCCAGGTTATTATGTTTTCAACAACGATGGTATGATTGTATATCCCACCGGTAGTACCTCTTCACCAACTTACAAAGAGTATACGGTAGTTAAAGGTGATTCTCTCTGGGCAATTGCAGCCAAGCTACTCGGTAGCGGCACAAGATACACAGAGATTGTTAAACTGAACAATTTAAAATCAACGATTATCTATACCGGTCAAAAACTGAAAATCCCTAACTAAGCATGATGCCCTTGGAGGTTTAAAACTTCCTTGGGCATTTTTTTAATTAAACCGTCAGATTTATGTATCTCCTGAGGCTACCAGGTAGAGGGCAACAAATAAAAGCGCCCTTCAGAAAGAGGTGATGGATATGAAGCACAATCTAAAAATTAGTGTTTCAAAGAAACCACAGACAGGCGGGATTGTTACTTACCGTAACTTTTCCGTGAGGGAGCGCATCCTTCGATTCCTTCTTGGGGGAAAACAGCGTGTAACGATTGTAATTCCTGGAGACAGCATCGAGGAACTCTCTATCTGTGAGATGACGAAAGGAGGAAATGACCTTGAGCAAAATAAAGTTACTGCTTGATGTGGTAAATGATATGCGAAGTCTTGCTGATAGCATACAAGCGGTTTGTGATGCAATGGCAGATAGCGATTCTGATCCAAAAGAAGCACCTACCACAAAGACAGAAAAAGCAAATGAGCCGGATATTTCGCTGGAAAAAGTGAGAATGGTACTTGCCGAAAAAAGTCAGCTTGGCTTTACCGCTGAAGTGCGGGGCATCATTGGGAAGTATGGTGCTGACAAGTTAAGTGCTGTTGATAAGGCTTATTATGCTGACATCTTGAAAGATGCGGAGGTTCTTGGGAATGGGTAATCATGCAATATTATCTGCATCTTCATCACACAGATGGCTTCATTGTTTACCGTCTGCAAGGCTTGAACTTGAGTTTGAAAACACAAATGGAGAAGCAGCAAAAGAAGGTACAGCAGCTCATGCCCTCTCTGAACACAAGCTAAAAAAGGCACTTCGAATCAGAAGTAAGAGGCCTACATCAGAGTATGATTCAGATGAAATGGAAGAATGCACGGATGCCTACGTTGACTTCATCATGGAGCAGGTAGAACTTGCAAGAAAGTCTTGCACAGATCCTATCATTCTTATTGAACAACGTCTTGATTTCTCTTGTTATGTTCCAGATGGTTTTGGGACAGGAGATTGTGTGATCATCTCAGATGATAGACTTCACATTGTAGATTTCAAATATGGTATGGGCGTGCTAGTGGATGCAGAGGACAATCCACAGATGAAACTGTATGCATTAGGCGCTTTAGAGATTTATGACAGCCTATACGACATCAAAGAAATATCAATGACAATTTTTCAACCACGAAGAGAAAATGTCAGCACATGGACTGTTCCGGTAGAAGAACTTAAAGCCTGGGCAGAAGAGGAACTAAAACCAAAAGCCGCAAAAGCCTATCAAGGTGAAGGTGAATATATGCCTGGTCCGTGGTGTACTTTCTGCAGAGCATCCAGCAGATGTCGCGCTAGAGCTGATGAAAATCTGAAACTAGCACAGATGGAGTTTAAGATGCCACAGTTACTTACAGATAGTGAGATAGAAGAAGTTCTAACCATTCTTCCCGACCTTACCAAATGGGCGAATGAGATAACTGCCTATGCGACAGACGCTGCAGTCAATCACGGTAAAGAGTGGCATGGTTTTAAGGTTGTGGAAGGTCGATCTGTTCGAAAGTATAAAGATGAAAATGCAGTAGCAGAAAAAGCTGTCATCAGCGGATACAAGGACATTTATCGTAAGAGCCTTATCCCTATGACAGAGATGCAAAAATTGATGGGTAAAACCAAATTTGAGGAAATTCTAGGAAACCTCATTTATAAACCACCGGGCAAGCCGACTCTTGTCCCTAACTCGGATAAAAGACCGGCGATGAACGTTGCTGATGCAAAAAACGAATTTAACGAAATTATGGAGGGTTAATATTATGAGTAAAATCGAAAACAGAACTAAAGTTATTACAGGTGTAAACACAAGGCTTTCTTATTTTCACGGATGGGAGCCAGTATCCATCAACGGTGGCGCAGAAAAATATAGCGTATCTGTGCTTATTCCCAAAGACGATACAGAAACCATTAATGCTATAAATGCTGCAGTGGATGCAGCCATTGAGGAAGGCATCGCTAAATTTGGTGGAAAGAAACCGAACAAAGCGGCAATTAAACTGCCACTGCGTGACGGAGATGTAGAGCGTGATGATGAGGCTTATAAGGGGCATTATTTTATCAATGCCAATAGCAAAACTGCTCCACAGATTGTAGATAAAAGTGTTAAACCTATTATGGATCGCAGCGAAGTGTACAGCGGTTGCTATGGTAGAGTTTCACTCAATTTCTATGCTTTTAACTCAAACGGTAATAAAGGTGTTGCTTGTGGTTTGGGTAATATTCAAAAAATTAAGGATGGAGAGCCACTTGGTGGAAAGACCTCTGCAGCAGATGATTTTTCAACGCTTGTAGATGATGACTTCCTTGCCTAAAAGAAAGGATCGATTGATGGTGGTGGAGGTACTTCCTCTGCCACCTGCTTTTTTAGGAACGGAGGTGCATTGAATGGATGAAATGTGGAAAGACATACCCGGATATGAGGGGCGCTATCTAGTAAGTAATTATGGAAGAGTTTATTCTCATTTTCATGAACGTATATTAACTCCTAAAACTTCTGGTCGCGGTTATCAAGGCATTACTTTGAGTTATAGGGGAATAAAACAACGTTTTTACATTCACAGGTTAGTTGCGGATTGTTTTTTGCCACAACCTAAAACCGACGAATATGAAGTGAATCACAAAGATCTTGATAAACAAAATAATCATGTGTCAAATCTAGAATGGTCTACTAGAGAAAAGAATTTTAAACATGCTTATAGTAATGGCAAAGTCGATTTTCGTAGGCCAATACGATGTGATAACAAAACTGGGAAACCAGGAGTTTCAAAACATACTGGAGGTTACCAAGTTTCTATTTCATATAATAAGTGTCGCAGATATCTTGGTTGGTTTAAAGATTTAGATACAGCAATTAGTGTCAGAAATAAAGAAGAGAAGAGGTTAATGGAAAATGAAGTCTATTAGTATAGATTTAGAAACTTATTCTTCAGTGAATCTGCAAAAATCAGGAATTTACAGATACTGCGAAAGCCATGATTTTGAAATACTGCTCTTTGGTTATTCTGTTGACGGTGGAGAGGTGGTGGTGGTTGACCTTGCAAAAGGTGAAAGGATTCCACAGATCATACTGGATGCCTTGACTGATGAAGAGATTACCAAGTGGGCTTTTAATGCTCAGTTTGAGCGTGTGTGTCTATCCAGATATCTTGGACACCCTTGTGGAAAATATCTAAACCCATCCGCATGGAAATGCTCAATGGTATGGTCTGCCTATATGGGGCTTCCGTTATCCTTAGTAGGTGTGGGTGCAGTCCTTGGTCTTGAAAAGCAGAAGCTGACAGAAGGTAAAGATCTTATTAGATATTTTTGTATGCCGTGTACGCCTACTAAAACAAACGGTGGTAGAACGCGTAATCTACAAGGTGACGATGAGGAGAAATGGCAGAGCTTTAAGGGCTATAACAAGCGAGATGTTGAAACGGAAATTGAGATACAAAAGAGGCTTAGCAAGTTTCCTGTCCCGGATGAAATATGGCATGAGTACCATCTTGACCAGGAAATCAATGATCGAGGCATCAAGGTAGACTTGGACTTCGTAAAACAGGCCATTACTATGGATGAGATGTCACGCACCAAGCTAATGGATCAAATGCAGGAAATAACAGAACTTGATAACCCCAACTCAGTACAGCAGATGAAAGACTGGCTGGCTGATAATGGTCTAGAAACAGATACCCTCGGTAAAAAGGCTGTGGCAGAGTTATTGAAGGACGCACCAGAGCATTTGGCTGAAGTGCTTAAACTCCGTCAGCAACTGGCAAAGTCCTCTGTTAAGAAATATGCTGCAATGGAAAATGCAGTTTGCTGTGATGGCAGGATTCGGGGCATGTTTACTTTTCTGGGTGCCAATCGTACAGGACGCTTCAGCTCAAAAATAGTGCAGCTGCAGAACCTACCTCAAAACCATATGCTGGATTTAAAAGAGGCACGAGGCATCGTAAAAAATGGTTATTCTGAAGCCCTTGAAATGCTCTATGAAGACATACCAGATACACTTTCACAGCTTATTCGGACAGCTTTTGTGCCAAAGAAAGGCTGTAAGTTTATTGTTGCCGACTTTTCTGCCATTGAGGCTCGTGTGCTGTCATGGCTTGCGGGTGAAGATTGGAGAAGTGAAGTATTTGCAAGCGGCGGTGACATTTATTGTGCATCCGCATCACAGATGTTTGGTGTCCCTGTAGAAAAGCATGGTGTGAATGGGCATTTAAGGCAGAAAGGCAAGATCGCAGAACTGGCCCTAGGTTATGGTGGATCAGTGGGAGCTTTAAAGGCTATGGGCGCACTGGATATGGGCCTTGAGGAGGAAGAATTAAAACCCTTGGTTAATGCCTGGAGGAAGGCCAATCCATACATCGTAAAATTCTGGTGGGATGTGGATAGAGCTGCTAAGAAGTGCATCAAAGAAAAGCAATCTCAAGAAACACAAAATATCAAGTTTCATTACAGGAGTGGAATGCTCTTTATTGTGCTTCCTTCTGGTAGGCAGCTTGCCTATGTTAAACCAAAGATTGGTGAGAATATCTTCGGTGGTGAATCGGTCACTTACGAAGGTGTCGGTGCTACTAAAAAATGGGATCGACTTGAAAGCTATGGGCCTAAGTTTGTAGAAAACATTGTCCAAGCAATCTCTCGTGATATTTTGATGCATGCCATAAAGACTCTAAGCTCTTACCGCATTGTGGCTCATGTGCATGATGAAGTTATTATTGAGGCGGATCATAGCATGTCACTTGATAGGGTGTGCCAGCAGATGAGTAGAGTCCCTCCCTGGGCAAAGGGGTTGCTCCTTGATGCCGATGGCTACGAATGCGATTTTTATAAAAAAGATTAGTTAAAACATCAGATTTCACCTCCCGCCGTGGCTACCAGGTAGGAGGTGTTTTTCTATGAACATTATTGAAGTGAAAGATGGTTCTCCTATCAAGGGTGAGACAGAACCGATATCAGAAGAACAGTTACAGAAAGAATATGACTTTTATATAGCTGAGAGTATTGTTGGCATGCTCTATAAAGAGGGCAAGATTACGCAAGATGAACTACACAAAATATCAGCATTAAACCGCCAGAAATTCTCTCCGAAGTTAGCCGAGATAATGCCCTGAAACACTTGCTATTATTGCCTTTTAGAGTGATATATGTAATAGCAGAAAGTGAGGTGAGATGATGAAAAAGATAACGAAAATAGATGAACTGCCCAAATCACAGTCATCAAAAAGCAAACTTCGAGTTGCCGCTTATGCAAGGGTTTCAACGGATAGTGATGACCAGCTGGTAAGCCTTAAAGCTCAGCGGGAACACTATGAAAACTATATTAAATCCAATCCAGAATGGGAATTTGCCGGGCTTTATTATGACGAAGGGATATCAGGCACCAAGAAGGAAAAACGACCTGAACTTCTCCGGATGATTCGTGATTGTGAAAGTAATAGGATTGATTTTATTATCACCAAATCCATCAGTCGTTTTGCACGAAATACCACGGATTGCCTAGAACTGGTAAGGCACCTAATGGATATCGGTGTTTATATTTATTTCGAGAAAGAAAATCTGAATACAGGTGATATGGAAAGTGAATTAATGCTTTCTATTTTATCTGGTTTTGCTGCTGAAGAGTCCGCGTCTATTTCACAGAACACAACATGGTCAATCAGTAAAAAATTTCAAAATGGCAGTTACATTATTGGCACTCCGCCATATGGCTATGCAAACATAAATGGTGAGATGGTTATTGTTCCTGAAGAAGCTGAAATAATCAAACGTATTTTTGCAGAGTGCCTTTCAGGGAAAGGTGGAAGTGTTATCGCAAAAGGCCTAAATAGAGACAAAATCCCTGCAAGAAGGGGCAATCATTGGAGTTCGGGTACGGTGATTGATATGCTCCGCAACGAAAAATACAAAGGTGATGTGCTTTTCCAAAAGACCTACACGGATAGCAACTTTAATCGACACATAAACAATGGAGAGAAAGATCAGTTTTACTGCAAGGATCATCATGAACCGATCATCAGCAGAGAAGTATTTTCCAAGGCTCAAAAGCTGATAACTCAAAGAGCAAAATCTATGAGCAAAACTGCTAACAAGAAAGCTTATCAAAACAGGTATGTGCTAAGTGGCAGAATCCTATGTGGAGAGTGCGGCAGTAAATTCAAGAGAAGAACAAACTACTCTGTTGGCAGAAGTTATATTGCTTGGAGCTGCAAAGGACACATTGAAGACAAGGACAGCTGCTCCATGTTATTTTTGCGTGATGGAGAGATAAAAGCAACATTCTCAACCATGATGAATAAGCTCGCATTTAGCAAAAAGCTAATACTGAAGCCACTTTATGATTCTATAAACAAGATTGATGAAGAATGCGATCTTGCAAGAATTGATGCCATAGATAAACGCATGGAGCAATTAACCGAAGAACGCAATACACTGATTGGTCTTATGACTAAAGGGTTTCTTGAACCAGCTCTTTTTAACAAGGAACGAAATGTTCTGGATAAAGAAATAAAAAATATTACTGCTGAGAAGACGAACCTAGTCATGTCATTTACAAGTGGCTCTTCTCAGGCAGACGAGGTAAAGGCACTTCTTGATTATGTGTCAGCAGATAATTTTGATGGCAATTATACAGATGAAGCTTTTGAAAAGTTTGTAGAAAACATCATTGTAAATTTAAGGGATGAACTAACCTTTAAAATGAAATGTGGACTTTCCCTTATAGAAAAGGTGGTAAGATAAATGGCATATGTACCATACGGATATACAGTTAAAGACGGAGTCATAACTGTCGATGAGAAGGCAGCAGGTCAAGTAAAGGAGTTCTTTGAAAAATATATATCAGGACTTTCCCTTACAGTGGCTGGTGAACAGGCAGGTATTGAGAAGACGCATTCAGTAATGGGGCGTATTTTGAAAAATATCCTTTATCTCGGAAATGACGTATATCCAGCAATCATAGATAAAGAAACATTTGATAAGGCTGAAGAGATTAGAAATAAACGTGCGAAGGACTTAGGGCGGATTGTAGAGCTTGCAGCTTTTACTGCTCCCTCACCTATAGAACGATTCAAGATGAGAAAATCAGAAGGTAAACTTCCAGATGATCCCGTTACAAGAGCGGAGTACCTATATAGTTTGATAGAAAGCGAGGTGTAATATGGCAGGAAAAAATATAACTGTAATTCCGGCACGAAAAAGAGTTGGAAGTACAGCCGCAAAAGAAAAAATAAAGAAACTGCGTGTCGCTGCCTATTGCCGTGTTTCTACAGAAACTGAAGAGCAGAATTTAAGCTATGAGGTACAGGTTGCACATTATACGGAATTTATAAAGAAAAATACTGAATGGGAGTTTGCAGGCATCTTTGCAGATGACGGCATTTCCGGTACTAACACTAAAAAACGAGAAGAGTTCAACCGTATGATTGAGGAGTGTATGGAGGGCAACATCGATTTAGTTATTACAAAGTCCATCAGTCGATTTGCCCGCAACACGCTGGATTGCTTAAAGTATATTAGACAGCTCAAGGAAAAGAACATAGCAGTGTATTTTGAAAAAGAGAACATCAACACAATGGATGCCAAGGGCGAGGTGCTACTTACCATTATGGCCTCTCTTGCACAACAAGAAAGCCAGAGCCTTTCGCAGAACGTTAAACTTGGACTTCAGTATCGATACCAGCAGGGAAAAGTCCAGGTCAACCACAATCGCTTTATGGGGTACACGAAAGATGAAGAAGGCAACCTGATCATTGTTCCTGAAGAGGCCGAAATCATCAAACGTATTTACAGAGAGTACCTTGAGGGTAAAAGCCTAGCAGGGATTGGTAGGGATCTTGAGAAGGACGGTATTTTAACAGCTGCAGGAAAACCAAGATGGCGTCCGGAGACCATAAAGAAGATTCTCTTGAACGAAAAGTACATCGGGGATGCCCTATTACAGAAGACCTTCACTGTGGATTTTCTTACAAAGAAAAGAGTCAAGAATGAAGGCCATGTTCCACAGTATTATGTTGAAAATAGCCATGAGGCAATCATTCCAAAGGAACTATTTTTACAGGCTCAGGAAGAACTTCATCGCAGGAATAATATTTACACAGGAGCAGATAAAAACAAAAGACTCTATAGCAGTAAATACGCTTTGAGCACCATAACCTTCTGCGGGGATTGCGGGGACATTTACAGACGTGTCTATTGGAATATTCACGGTAGAAAGGAATTTGTCTGGCGATGCGTTACAAGAATTGAGCAAGGTCCTGAGATATGTAAGAACCGAACAGTAAAAGAAGGTGAATTATATGATTCAGTAATGACTGCCATTAACAGACTACTTGCAGGTGGTGATAACACGATAAGAATACTGGAAGAGAATATACATGCGGTAATCGGTGATACCACGGAATATAAGATTTCAGAGATTAACACCTTGCTTGAAGAAAAGCAGAAGGAACTAATCAGCCTTGCTAATAAGGGAAAAGATTTTGAATCCCTTGCAGATGAGATTGAGGAGTTACGAGAAAAGCGCCAGACCCTTCTTGTGGAAGATGCATCCTTAAGTGGTGAGAATGAGCGGATCAACGAACTGATAGAATTTATCCACACCAACAAATATCGGACTTTACTATATGATGATACCCTTGTAAGGAAGATCATCCAAAATGTTACGGTGTATGATGACCACTTTGTAATATGCTTTAAATCAGGCATTGAAATTAAAGTATGAAAAATGGTCTCCAACAGCCCATGACTCTAGAGTAGAGTTGTGGTTTTTTTCTTTGCGCGTCCGGTATTGGACAACCGGATTACAGTTGGAAGAAATCATTACAGTGCTCCGGTAGACTATGTAGACCGGCAAGTGCCTTTATTGAAAATGCAGAGCATGAAGTTAAGGTCAACGCATTATAAAAATGGATGAGTTCTTGAATGAGCAGTCATGCGAGCTAGAGGAATATGGTGAACAACTGGTAAGGCGATAAAAAATTACTGTTGAGTTTAAGTCAGGTGTCGAGGCTGATGTGGCTTGTAAATAGAAAGAAGGTCATCAGACACATAATAAGTGTATTGAATTAGTTCGGTATTTACAATCTAGAAGTAATTCCATGACCGCATAAAAACCTACCATTTTGCTAATGGTAGGTTAATAATACATCAATATTGATAATAAATAGATGAGCTGTCGTATTGACAGTGGGTATAATTTATCACTATTGATTTGATTTTCCTGGTTATTGATAGTTATACTCTCTTAGCTTTTGCTATTTAACCTTGAACTCATAGTATATAATATACCGTTGATTTTATATACTTATTTTGTAAGCATTTTTTGAAATCGTTGATTTAGTAATGAAATACCTGAATAGATACCAATTAAAACAATGAAAATTTCTAATCTACCAAGTATCATACCAACCATCTGAATGATTAATGTTGCTGTTCCTGTTGTTGGTCCGGTTAGCCCAATAGATAATCCAACTGTACCGAAAGTTGATGCAAATTCAAACATTGCTTCTGGGAGGGTGCTATTAGTTGTTAATGTAAGAAGAAGGGTACCAATAATAAATATACCAAGGTAACACGAAATAAAACCCAAGATATCTATAGCAAGTTCTCCGTCAATAGGGGTTTTGCTTTGTGCTTTGTAATAATAGGGAGCTGTTACTCTACGTGAAGGGCTAATACGCTTGCGTATATTTTCCATAGTCACGCGTAATAACAAATAAACTCTCGTAAGTTTAATACCTCCAGCCGTTGAACCAAAACCTCCACCGATCAACATAAGCAATATGAGAATACCAACTGAAAAAGGTGGCCAGTTAGTATAAGATACAGTGGAATAGCCAGTCGTTGAAAGCGCTGAGACAATATTAAACAGTGCTACCCGTATACTTTCTGTTGCACTCAAATACATCCCGTAAAACAGCGAGAAAGCTACTATTGGGACAAATACTGCAAGAAGCACCAACATAAAGCGTAGCTCACTAACCCGTTGTGCTTGTTTAAACTTCCTCTTTGTTATCATCAGTAGAACAGCAAAATTAGTTGTACCTATCAGCATTAGTACGATAGTGATTGCTTCGATAGCTAGACTATTGTATTCACCAATACTATCAGCTTTAGTAGAAAACCCACCCGTAGACAGTGCAGACATTGTATGAAGTAAGCTATCAAATGGGTTCATTCCAAAAACAATATATAAAAAAGTACCGGTAGCAAGAAAAGACAAATACATTAGTAAAATAATTCGAGCAGTCCTTTTAAGGTTTGGCATTAGCTTATCAGGATGCCCTTCGGCATTAAAAAGATTCATTGACTGTTTTCCTTGGATAAACATAACCATTACCATGACAAATCCTAAGCCGCCGCAAAACTGCATAAAGCTACGATGGAATAAAAATATATTTGGAGTAACTGTCACATCAACTACAGATAGACCAGTAGTTGTCCATCCACTTACAGACTCAAATAAAGCTTGTACAAAGGTTAGTTGGCCTGATATCATCAATGGAATTGAACCCGCTACAAATCCATAGAACCAAGCAAACAATACTGTCAAATGACTATATTGAATAGTTTGCAACCATTGTAATCTACTATCATCATGCTTTAATGTTAGACACAAAACCACTCCTAAGATAATAGATACAACAGATGGAATAAGAAAAGCGATTGCAAACTTTATTTCATTTGGATAAAATGGCAATACTGAAAGTGGTACGGCAAGCAACAAACCAATTAGGAGTATTAGCTTCCCGATATTGTTACACTTATAAAAATAATCTTTTATTATCATATTTGTCCAGTCAACTCCTTAATTGCAGATATTTCCTGTTTGTCTGATGATATTAAAACAAGCATATCTCCAGCTAATACCCTGGTATCTCCACGTGGGATCATACTTTTTTCTCCGCGAAGAATACACCCAATAATAACCTCTTTGGGCAAATTAATCTCCCATAATTTTTTGCCTACAACAGGTGCAGTAGCTGATATAGGCACTTCTGCAATGCTGATACGTGCTTCGCCCGTTGGCAACAATGTTGCTATTCCTTCCAGAAATGTTTGTTGCTCTATTATATTAGTAATTGCATTTACTGCACAAATAACAGAGTCAACCCCCATTTTATAAAAGAAATCAGTTTTCTTTGGGTCATTAACAAGTGCTACGGTCTTTTTAATATTAAATTTCTTTTTACATAATTCACATATTACTAAATTGTCATCGTCATTTGGAGTAAGTGCTATTGCAATATCTGCATCTTGTGCATTAGCGTCTTCCAAAACAAAAGGTTTGGTTCCATCACCATTGATAACAGTTAAGGAATCGATTTCAGCTAATATAAGACAATTTTGATAGTCGTTATTAATTGCTGTTACTTGATACTTCTTCTTTATTAATGACTGGGCTAATGAACGTGCTTTATTAAAACTTCCAATTAAAAGAACATGTTTTCTCATAGTTATTCCTCCCTGACATTTTTGGTTTTAATCAGTTTGCTAATTTCTTTTATGGATAGGACAACAGGACAAATAGTATCAATACCTGAGTTATAATAAACACATTCTTTATCAGGGTCATTTAGCCTTGCTATTACACGCTCTTTTTTGAATAGTTCTTTAGCCATCTGTGCGATCATGATGTTAGTGTTGTCGTTATCTGTAACTGCAATTACCACAGTTGCTTTTTCTATTTGTGCTTCATGGAGCACATCAATATCAGTGGCATCTCCTGCAAGTGTGAGACCTCCAAAGGAGGGCGATAGTTTACGAAAAGAATCTTTATCGCGGTCTATTACCAAAACATTTTCTTCTTGATCGGATAGTGTGTTAGCAAAACTAGCACCTAAGCGTCCGCAACCGGCGATGATTGTAAGGCTATTTGATTTTTTATTTGTTAATTCTTTCATTTTTATTCCTCCTAACAACATGTCCAATACCATGTTCATCATATTCAACTTTATATAAGTCTTCTTTTTTTTCTTTTACACAATCAGTTTCATCATATGCGCACTTTCCTTTAGAAAAAAAAGTGCCGTAGTGCTCCAAATTGTGCTGAGCTGGAAGATAAGTGGGGTCAAGAGCCCATGCTGCTCGAAAGTGCTTCATGGCTGTTAGATGATCCCCTTTTTTTTCAAGCAGAATACCAATTAAATTATGTGGCACAGGCGAATGGGGGTGGCTTCCTATAGCACCTTGTATAAGCAATTTACTTTCTTCATATTTGTGTTGTTCAATAAGTTGTCTTATACTAAAGCACAATTTATCCAATTCATGTTGGTTTTCTGATCTATCTATTTGATTCATAGTTTCCACACCTCCAATATATTAATCACAATTACTTCCTGAATAAATAATACCAAAGATAATGTGAGGATGGTGTGAGGAGTGGACCTACCCTGTGAGAATTCTGTGAGAAATAAGAAGACCGTTTTGGTAATTTACCAAAACGGTCTACAAATAAAGCTTATTCATCTTTAAGTCTATATCCGATGCCTATTTCTGTTATTATATATTGAGGTTTAGCAGGATTATTTTCAATTTTCCTTCGCAATCCAGACATTAGTGCTCTTAGAGCCTGTGTATCCGTCCCATACCCTACACCCCATATTTCTTTAATAATATATCCAGTGGTCAATACTTTTCCAATGTTCTTAAAAAAGAGTGCCAACAGTTTATATTCTAGAGGAGTTGTATGTATTTCTGATTCATTTAGGAAAACTAAATGTTTATCCAAATCTATGCTCAGGCCAGAAACAGAAATAACAGTCTGGGTCTTACTTCCACCTTGTCTCTTTAAATGTCGTATTGCTACACGAATACGTGCCATTAGTTCTGTAGTAGAGAATGGTTTTGTTAGGTAATCATCAGCACCAGAATCAAGGGCCGCGGCTTTCTCCTTATCCTGGTCTCGTGCAGAGATTACAATAATAGGTATTTCAGACCATTCTCGCACTTTTTTAATAACATCCATTCCATCAAAATCAGGCAATCCAAGATCCAATAACATTAAGTCTATTTGTTCCGATACAAGTATTCCAAGCGCTCCTTGTGCAGTGCCAGCGGTTAAGTAATTTAACCCTTCTTGTTTAAGAGAATAGCAAATAAAGTTTCTGATCTGCGTATCATCTTCTACAACGAGTATACATTCTTTAAACTTATTCATTATTATCCACCTCCAAAGGGAGCTTAAAAATAATCTCGGTTCCTGGGCGTTCCGATCTATTCTTTGCTTTTATGGACCCACCATGTGCTTTTATAATTGTATCGCAGATAGCTAAACCAAGACCTATACCGCTTTTAACATCAGGAATTTTCATCTGAGAAGTATAGAACATATCAAAAATATAAGGTAATTCTTCTGTTGATATTCCTGTACCTTCATCTTTTACTACAAATACTGCGGAGTTTGTATTCTCTTCTTTGATTACTGAGACACTTATTTCAGCTTTTGCTTTAGTATGTTTAATAGAATTATCTAAAAGGTTAACTAAGACCTGTTCGATGAGTTTGGCATCCATGGGTACAAAGAGCAATTCATCTGGTACACTCACAGTGACTTCGTATTCTGGTGCTCTCTGAGAAATCCGATTAACTGCACTACCTATCACTTCTTCTACAGTTTCCATTTGTCTATTTAAGGTTAGCTTACCCTCCTGCAATCGAGTGAGATTTAAAATATTCTCTACTAGAGAGTGTAACCAGTTTGCATCATTATGAATATTTTCTAGCAAAGGATATCGTGTATCACTGGATTCAGTCATATCCATAAGCATTTCCGCTGTACCCATAATTCCAGAAAGTGGAGTACGTAAATCGTGAGAAATTGACCGCAATAAATTTCCGCGATAACGTTCCTGTGTAGCTTCCTCACGCTCTTTGATACGTTGCTCAGAAGACATAAATCTGTCCATTGCTAAGCCTGTACTCTCTATCATAGAGTGTAATAGCTTTATCTGAGATACTGTCATTGCCTGAGCTCTTTCTTTGGGTATTCTGATAATACCTAGAATATTTTCCCTTCCATAGATTGGCCAGTCATAGAATTCAACTCCTATGTCATAGCCTGTTCGTAATCCATCTATCCTGTGTTTGAGCTCCACTATGTCATCTACTTTTCTACGCACTTGTTTTTCTGTTGTGCTCTGCTGGATAAAGGACAACTCTGGTAAACCATTACTATCGAAACAAAGGATAGCAGCATTACAATTGAAACAATCACTTAATGCTTTTACACTTATACCCGCTATTTCATGTATATCTTTAGCATCTGTAAGATAGTTGGTAAGGTTATAAACAGCTTTTGTTTCTGCCTCTCTTTCTTTCGCAGAAAGTGCACTCTGTTTAACATGAGAAGTAAGAGTACTCGTGACAAGTGCGGTAATAGTCATAATAATAAAAGTTATAAAATAACTTGGATCATAAACTGTAAATGTATAATAGGGTTCAGTGAAAAAAAAGTTAAAAGCAAAAGTGGCTATAAGCGAGGATAGGATGCCAAATATATATCCGTCAATAAGCCAGGAAGTCATAAGCACAGCTAACAGATAGATAATTACAATATTTGTTTCGGGAAAACCAATAAATCGAAAGGCATATCCTACAACTGAAGAGGCTGTAATTAGCAAAGCCATCAAGAAAAACTGAAACACATAATTATGTGAGTTGCCTATTCTTTGTTCAGACAAGAAATATCACCCCCGTATTTACCTGATTTTGTTCTCCTATCAATTGGCTTTTTAGCATCTTTAGGAACAAGCCATAAATTTCCTTTTTTATTGCTCCTGATATACGACCTGTAGAGCAATAATAGTTTATCATTCTAGCGGTAACTCCCCATCTTTCGCCAATTTCTTTGACCGTTAAATATTCCATTTGCTCACCACCTAATAAATGTTTTATTAATTACTATTTTAGTATATTTCGAGATAAAGAAAAAAGCAACATTTATATAATCGATAACATAGATATGTTTCCCACTACCGATAGTGATAAAAAAGCCATAGAAAAATTCTCTTCTACCGATAACCCTAAAGACATTCAATCAACTCGGGGCATTAAGAATAAGAATTGTCTCCATCCAAAAGTAGTAAGTGATGTTGATTAGTTCCCACACACGAAAGCCAAAATTGGATATGTTCCCGCAAACGACCATCAATAAAAATGGGGTATAAAAATTTGATTTTGATAGCTATCCTGTCCTCTTAACACACGTAGAGACCGTAGTATTGATAACAAAGGTAAAATAATATAAGTCAGGAAGGCTTGATTCAGGGCGTTGACTTCGAGTTAGATGTTGGGATTTGTGAGAATACAGGCTAGATGTTCTCTTCATTTATTGATGTGGTTTTTAATTTTAGAAATTTAGTCTTTGACTAGGAGGTTTTGTTTTGAAGCTGTTGAATAGTATGGAACATAGTTTAAATGCTATAAGGGGACAATTTTCACCGGATCAATTTAGTGCACTATTAAACATGTATGAATCAGCAGATGACGAAAAATATTTTGAAATAAATGATAATGATAATTACGTATCTGATGAAAATGATGATAGCGATGCACTTGTTTTGGCAATAGGGGCATTGCGTGTAGCGGCATCTGCATATGGGATATATAAAGTAGCGCCTTATATAAAAAAATGGTGGAATGATAAAGTGGTACTAGGTATAAAGAAATTAAAGAGTAAGGCTATTGGTGAAACTGAAAAAGTGAAAGCGAATCTGATTTAGATATAGTGAACGAAAAAGAGGAAGAGAGATAGTATGAAGATACTTGACTTAGATATGGATTATTTTATGGAAGACATCGCTACGTTTACTCCGGAATCTAGTATAGAACGATTATCAGAAGAAGATTTTGGCAAAGGGGTATGGTCAGAAAAACGCGTTCGTCATTTTTTAGAAAACAATTTAGGACTTTCAACTGAGAATAAACTCAAAGGTCGAATTGTGAAAGGTCATAATGAATCGCTTATTTTTTGGAAAGAGCTTATAAATAAGGGTGAACTATCGATTCCATTTGAGGTTGTTCACGTAGATTCTCATGCAGATTTAGGGTTAGGCTATTCTTCTTGGACTCATATATTAGATTTTATACTTCAGTATCCAGTTTTAGAACGGCCATTACATAATCGATACGTGGATTGTTGGGGAAACATTAAAGAAGAGGGAATAGGAGATTATCTGTTATTTGCTATTGCATATCGATGGATTGATAAATTGACTTATTGTGCAAATCCTAATGGTGATAAAAACGACTATTTATATGATACTTTAAAGGATTATCATGAAAACTATATATGGGATGATCCAGTAGAAAATATAATCCAATTAATCTGTAATCCTAATATGGAATCACCTGATTATGATGATTCGGATGAGATAAAGAAACAATATATAAAGGCAGGTATAAAAGAGCCAGAAGTTCCTATGCTAATCATTCCAACTATTGAAGATGTGAAATATGACGGAGACTTTGATTGTGTTGTAATGGCGCAATCACCGAATTATACACCAGCAAGTGCAGATTATATTATGGAGATTTTTCGAGAATATATTGTTGAGAGCTGATAAAATTATATGATCTATTAGAAGAGGGCGTGCTAGAATTATCATTTCTAGGGCGCCTTGTTCCTAAGCGTCAATATCCATATTCAGACCAGATTTGAATGCCATAGTGACTTTATCCTCATGTACGGTAAGTTTCTCAATCAATCGCCTAACCAGCGGCTCATCATATTTGATGATGGAGGTGGGCTGATACTGAAGAATGGCTTTCATTTCATCTAGTCGATTTTTCAGTTCATCATTAGTGGCATTTTCGACTAAAAGCTTCTGCTTTTTTATCCCTAAGGCGATAAATCTCATCGGTGACATCGTCATAGTCAGATTTAGAGTTGGCCAGCTTCATAAGCTACAGTCTGCAGTTCAAGGAGGCGTTCTTCGATATCAGCAAGAGTTGAATAATTACTGCGGTTGATGACTGCTTCTATTTTCTCTTGTAGCGTTTGGAGGAAGGTCTCTCTATTGTTTAAGGTTTCTTTGATGGGCTCTGAGGCATATTTGCTTAAGATCCGGTTCAGACACAGTCCTTGCATCGTAGTACAGTCAGGTATTTTGAAGCCTACTAGGCGCATCGCCAGACTATGGACTTTTTACTTCGGTTGTTCCAGTGAACCCGCCTGAACACTTCACCGCAGGTGCCACACATAACTTTGTTGGAAAAAACATGATTGCTACTGAAGTTGCGCTTGAGGCCAGGTTTGCCTTTGTGAATGTTGTGGCGCCGTACCATCTCTCCCTGGACCTGCATGAAGTTTTCACGCGGGATGATGGCTTCGTGGCTGTTTTCGACATAATATTGAGGCATGATGCCGTGATTCTTAACGAGCTTCTTTGTAAGGAAGTCTACAGTTGTATTTCTCATTTCTGAGAATTTGGTTGATGTTGTTGGAGTTCCACTTTTCTCGACCAGCTCCGTTGAGTACGCCGTCAGCCTCAAGTCCTCGCTTGATTTTCAGTATGCTGGCGCCTTCAAGGTACTCTCGGTATATTCGTTTGACTGCCTCAGCTTGTTCAGGAACAATGAACAGCTTCTTATTCTCATCCTTGGTGTATCCAAGAAAACGGTAGGCGTTGACTTGAATTTCTCCCTGTTGGTACCGGTATTGAAGGCCCATCTTGACGTTCTGACTAAGGGACTGACTTTCTTGTTGAGCGAGGGAAGCCATGATCGTAAGCATGACCTCGCCCTTGGAGTCCAAGGAATTAATGTTCTCTTTTTCAAAGAAAACGGCAATGTTCTTTTCCTTGAGTTGGCGTACATATTTTAGACAGTCCAGAGTATTTCTGGTAAACCGGCTGATGGACTTTGTAATGACCATTTCGATATTACCGGCCATGCATTCGTCGATCATTCGATTGAATTCTTCACGCTTTTTTGTGTTGGTTCCGGAGATACAATCATCAGCAAAGATATCGGCTAAATGCCACTCGGGATAACTATTGATGTAATTGGTATAGTGCTCCACTTGGGCCTCGTAGCTGGAGGCTTGTTCCTCAGAGTCCGTAGATACACGACAGTAGGCTGCGACCTTCAGTTTAGGCTTTGCTTCATCCTTGTTTTTTTGTCTGAAGTTATGAGGTTATCATAATAACTTGTTTTCTGAAATTTGTATCCAACACTATGTGAACATTATGATAGTTACGCTTTGTTTTTATGTTACAGCATCAAGTACCCACTTAATATAAATGAGTTGTATATTTTTGAGAACATCCTATATTATTATCTAGAATTTTTCAAATCATATATAATTAATAATAATCCGAATAAAAACAAAATTAGTATAAAGGAACCATATAAAAAACTTTCATAAGGAACTACTATTCCTCCACCATAATTTGTTGAATCGTATACTTTTAAATAGTTCTGTAGGCCATAGAGTATAACGCTCGAAAAAATTAAAATTGCTCCTGATAATGATTTCATTATATTTCACCTGTTATGAAGTGACCTTTTATCAAGTACTAATTTCAAAAAAATCACAATCATCCTTTCTTTTTTTATCGTTTAGTATTATGAATAAGTACAGAAGAAAAACATCGGATTTAATGGTTCATAGCGTTGGGCGCTGTTGTAATACGTGGGTTAGGATTCCCTCCTGCTTCCTACCCTTGTAAAGTCACATCTAATTACTCGTAGCATTTATCGTTGAAGATGTCGAAATTTATAATGAGGAGGTTAATATAAAGCATGCATTTAAAGTTGCTTTCTGTCGGTTGTTTTATACAAAACACTTTTCATATTTGTTTTTTTATTTAATAGTTTACAGTTAAATTCCTTGTTTCTACAAATCGAAATATAGAGGCATTTCATATTATATTATAAAATTATCGACTTGACAATTAACTATAATCAATATAATATACTATATAGAGGAAAATAGCAATGATTAATAAGGAGGAAATTATGAAAAAAATATTAAGCTTTTGCATTGCAGTTATTTTAATCGTATCTACAGGGACGGTATATGCTAATAGTTCAAATGAAATGTTGAAGAGCGAAGCTTCAGATGCAATTCAACATTTAAAAGAGAATGGTACTGTTGTGGAAGTAATAACTGACGCAAAAAGAATACAAGAAGAAATTAATTCATTTTCAGATTTAAAAGATAAAAATATTACCAAGATAACTACATATCAACTGTTATCGAAAAAAAATGAGAAAGATAAGCTGGAAATAGGAACAAGAAACTACCCGTGGCCAGTTGTTTTTTTATCTACTAAAGAATTATTAGGCGAATCTTTCTATTTTCCATCTGAAGTAATGAGTAATGATTCAATGAATGGACCTGGATTTTGGGAAAAAACATATGAATACACAGAATCTGGAAAAGCATCCTTAAGTACTCAAATAACTGGAAGTTTATTGCAAGCATCTTTAGGTTATGATTATACAGAAACCGAAAAAGTATCAACTACATTTCATTATGATATGTTAAATAGCAATGTGTACACCTTTAAAACATGGGTTTATTATAAGAAACATTATATTGAAGGTACATATTATCAACCGAATAGAGATCCTATTGATTTCACAGGAAATACATGGTATCCAATTGGGATTAGAGTACGTGTCTATGAATAATAAGTAACAATTGAATTTATATTTCCCTCAAAATGGATTGTTGAAAAACAAATAATCTTTTACAATAAATCAGAATAATTTAAAAAATTATTCTGATTTATTATAAAAATATATAAAAGTATGCTAACGTGGTTTGATTGAATAATTCATCTAATTACGAATAAATTTAGGAGAGTATAAAATAAAAAAACTTTTAAAAAATGTATAATGGTATTGTGTTTTATTTTAGGAACAACATGTATTTATGCAACAGAGCCAGCTGATAATGTTGAAAAAACATACTACGAAAACAGTATTGTATCTGAACCGTTTACTGATTACTCTCTAGTAAGGGAAGAAAAACCAGCTACGATAACACCATTCAACAATTATGGCGAGTCACATGTATCAACAATATTACCAAATACAAAAAAACTGTATATGTAACACCAAGTGGTCAGCCAAGAGATGGATATGTTGGAGGATCAGGAGCTGAAGTATTCTTTTTTGAAACGGGTGGAACTTCAACTAAATTCACGGTTAAAATTGATTATAAAAACATAGAATTTACAGCTGAAACTGGAAAAACAAAATCATATGGTTCAGGATATGGTGATGAAGTTCCTTCAAAATCAGGCTACTATAAATTTGAATTTATAAAATATTATACCATCAGAACAAAGAAAATAGACGTTTATAAATATGGGGAATATAAGTACACATATTATGTTTATGATCCATCCTACTCTTTGAGTCATAGATGGGTACGATTATAATGATTAATAGGAAGTGAGAGTTGATGAATAAAAAGATTAGTGTTTTAGTCTTGATGGCAATTTTTGGGATGTTTTTTGTATACATATATGGTGTGCATAATCCTTTAGACTATAGTGTTATGATAGGTCGTCCTGTAACTTCAGAGAATAATAGGATGGTAAACGGGGTGGATTTTACGAATTCAACCTCGTTATCTAATAAACAGGATATTAATAAGTTGATTTTTTCTTTGATGGATACTGTGTCTATTCCAAAGCCAGAACTATCTGAAAATATACCTGATGCAACGCTATGGATTAGTGATTCTAGTGAGGGCATTACTTATTATAAAATTAATGTCTGGATAGGTGAAAAAGCCATAGTTATAGAAAGGGATACAGATACAATACCCCGTCAGTATAAAAAGATTCAGGATACTCAATATCAAATTTTTGAAACAACACTTAAAAAATATATCCCTGAAAATATACACTGATAAAAGAGTATCCGAATTGCGTGATCAAGTTGGGGCGTAGATATTCATTGCTCATAAAAGTAGATGCTACTACGAGTCTAGAAGTTGTCAACAAGATTGCCCGGTAAGAGAGCTTATAGGTTATGAAAAAGGAGCCACTTATGTAGCTCCTTTTTCATATGCCTGTAATTAACAAGCTTCCCAATAACCAATCCATACTTGTTTTGAATAATTGTATTGTCTGCGATACAATTTTCTGTTAATCGATTTATAACGCCATTCAATAATGTCTGCAAATGGAACAATGATATTTTCGGTAGAATTTGTGAGTGTAATGATTTGACTTGGGTTTGATTGTGAATTTTGTCTGGCTAACGTATTTGTCTCGGCAGATACGTTGGACGGTAAAGCAAGCATAATAAGTCCAGATAATAGTATAATTCGTTTCTTAGTTTTTAGTTTCATTTTTTAGTGCCTCCTCTTTTGTATTATAAATGGTTAAGTCTGCAAATGAGTCCTGAATTTCTTGAGTTGTAGCAAAAAAATCATGATTGATATATACATCATAACCGCCCTTTGGATTTACCACCAAGTAACTGGAATCGGTAGTTAACTTAACTGTTCCGATAGCATGTTCTGGAGCGATTGAATAGGGTTCGAACACAACAATAAATGAAAAATATAGTAGTATGATAAGAAAGACAGACATTAAAATATTTGTTACAGATTTAGTAAGTGTAGGTTTTTTGAGGCCAAGTACTAGATGGAAGCGTTGAGAAAGAACGGAAGTTTTACTATAACCGAAAGCAATAGAATAAGCATTGTAATTATTACCTGACGATATGCTTTTAGTAACTTTTAACAAACAATCTAAATATTCTGTTTTTTCATACGCATTTAAGTTCTTAGTGACTTTTAAATCAGTTTTCATTTCAAGCATCTTACCTACTTGAATATTTAGCAAATAAACAAAGGGATTCCACCAATAAATAATCAGTAAGAGTTGAATAAAGGTTTTAACATATAGATCTCTATTATAATAGTGGGTGACTTCATGCTTCAGTATAAAGTACCATTCTTGATCTGTTAAATCAACAGAAGGAATGATAATTTTTGGGTGACGAAAACCGTAAAGCATAGGTGTATTCACAAAGTCAGAAGTTACCACTTGAAAGGGGGTAGGCTTCTTATGACTATGTGTAATGGACTGTAAGATTTCGTTGACCGGAGCATCATCTAAGATGGGAAAGTGTCTAATAATTTGCCTAAAGAGAAAGTGCATTCGGATTGTCTTAAAAGCAGCAAAAGCCATTCCGATAATCCATATAATCAATAGACCATCCATTATAGTCAAGGAAGCTATGATCGGCGTGTGCAATAACTTATAAACAAAAGGCATGATGTGTTCGCTTGCCAAAGAAGTAGAAAACATAAACTCAATAGGGAAAATAAGGCGAAGGGCAAGTAGGCCGATTATAATGAGTATACTATGTATTCCTATCTGAACCATTCGATGAATATCACGCAAATAAAGCCAAACGAATACGATGAAGATGCCGCATAAAAACACAACCGACAGAAGTGAAGAAAGTGAAAAAAACATTCTAATCCTCCTTTTTCGGTGATTGAGCTTTTTTCTCCTGACGAAGTTCTTTTTTTCTTTCCTTCAATAAAGCTTCCAATTTATTGATTGTATCAGCTTCATCTTTTTCATGCTTGAGAAGTGTGGCTACAATATTTTGCGTGTTTATTTTTTGATCAAAATTTTTGAAACTATTGATGAGAAAATCTTCCCTGCTGAGTGTCGGGCGATAATTTCTGGATAGAACAGTGCCACTATATACAATATCTACAATCTCAATGATATTCTTTGACAAAAGATTCCTTAGAGCCAGTTGGACAGAACTAATGCTTAATGAAGGATCTAATTTTGTAATATCAGAAGCCAACAATGGTTTGTCGCTGTTCCATAAAATTTCGAGAACATCTTTTTCTCGATTAGTTATTTTTAAGTTGTTTTTATTTTTGGGCATTTCTATATACCTCCTTGAAAGTAAAGAATAATAAATATTCTATATAATAAATAGGATACTATAAGTAGATTGTTATGTCAATTATCAAATGTGTTGATTTTATAATACAAAAAAAACAATTGACAATATTAATAATAAATAATATGATGACATTACAAAAATATATAATATCATTTCGTGAGGGGATGAATATATATGAACAAGTAAATTTTTTGAAGAGAGGGGGTAGATATTTCAAGAGAAAAAAATTAAAAACGAATTTTAGTAACCATCACATCAACTTAGAAGAAAATTGAGGGAAATATGATGAAAAGAATTGTAAGTTTATTACTAGTAGTATCGTTACTAATGGTATTTGGAGTGCCGTCAGTAGCTCAAGTAGTATTAACGGGTGAAAATACATCTACAGAACCACCTATAGAAGAGGAACCTAATGGTGTGGTTACGTATGGTCTTGGGCGACCTAGTCAATCAGTTGATATTTCAGATGATACAATGACATTTTCGGTATAATTCTGGCTAAAACATCACGAAAAAATCGGAACCACACGTTATATTCTGCAAAACGACACCCTGTTGTAGGTTAATCTAATGGATGAATTTCTTCATAAATTAGATCAGGCTATGACGGATGTCATAGCCTGAAGAAACTTAATATAAAGATTGAGCGTCAATAGAAGCCATCATCACATCTGCATCAATGACTTTTTTCTGTTTTTGAGCACCAAGATCCAAAGCATAGCTCATGACATTATCAATCAGTCGTGGGTTACCTCGACTGTAACTGTGGGCCGCACTAATTGCCGCGTCGTCAATAATAGAAGGTGCACCACCAGCAACGGAAAGCTTATGGTGAATGTAACCTGTGATTTCAGAGTCATCAAGTCCTTGGTAGTTGCAATGGACAGTGATACGTTGCTTTAAGGCCTCATGGATTGGCTTTTCTAAGGTGTGATTTAAATGTGGTTCTCCAGCAAGGATTAAGGAGAAACAATTCAGTGAATCATAGCCGTGATTCATGAGCATCTTCAGATCTTTGAGTATGCCTGAATTCAAGTACTGTGCCTCATCGATAGCGATAATGAGCGGCTTGCGCTTCTCTTTGTACAGATAGTAAATCCGCTCTTGAATGCTCTTGAACATAGTTGTTTTACCTCCATTAGTATCAAGACCTAGGGCCAGACAGAACTGTTTATAGAATTCAGAAACAGAAATGGTGGATAAGCAAATGTATTCCATCTGGTTGAGGTTATCATTGAGAGCTTTTGAAAAACATCGAAGAGCATAGGATTTTCCCATGCCTGGACTAGCAGTAAAGACACCAATACCCCGAACTTCTTTGAGATATTCAAGGCGGTCCAACATGGCTTTGTGGTCTTTGGAGTGGAAGGACTCGCTTTCTCTGAGTGATTGTTTGTCAAAAGGGTTGTGAGAAAGGCCATAAAAGGAGTTAAGCATGAGCGACACCTCCTCGCTTGGAATAGTCTAAAGAATCAAAGGTGTTATTACGCTTAGTCTTGGCATTAGCAACTTTGTCGGTTTGTTTCAGGGGATAATGCTTGCCGTCATAAAGAATAAAGGCCTCATCCATGTGGTCCGGAAGAAAGCGGATATCGACTTTCATACCGATGAACTGTTGAGGTGCATCAAAGGAAGATTTATTGATGGAAACACAAGAGTCATTATTGACCTTGCGTTGAATGTGATTGTGAAAACACGCGTCCAACCAATCGGACGATTCAGGAACTTTGATGTGAGAGGTTCCGGCGACGAAACGGTCCATGGGAGTACAATCAATACCACTATGGACGGTTGTATTATAAGAGCGAATGTAGTCCGCAAGCAAGGTGTTAAACTGGTCCAAAGATGTAACGGTTGAAGGATCAAGCCCATTAATCCAACGATTTCTGAGGGTTCTAAAGGCTCTTTCAACTTTGCCTTTGGAAGCCCCATCTCTTACAGGGGTTTGAAGCTTAAGGGTGCCAATGGAACCGCAGATAAAATCCAACTGCTTATTGACATAAACACTGCCGTTATCCACATAAAGTATATGCGGGATGCCATAAGTAGCAATCGCTTGTTTAAGTACTTTTTGGAAGTTATAGGCGGTATCGGCATAGAAGAGTTGTCCACCGACAATCATGCGAGAATGATCATCGATAATCATGATGAGATAGACACGTCTTGATTTTCCGTCTTCAGTGATGTAGGGAAGATAACAGGTATCGGCTTGCCAAAGTGAACCAAAATAGGCGTGTTCGAAAGCTTTACGGTCTTTGACATTGGGGTTTCTAGCTGACCTGAGGTCATGTTTTTTGATAAAGCGTTGAACAGCAGCAACGGAAACAGTGGAAGGAATAAAGGCTTCCTGAATCAAGCGAAAGTAAATCTGAGTCGCGTTTAACTTGGGGAACTGTTCTTTGAGATGAAAGATTTCTTCGATAGCCGTATCAGGTAAGGCTCTGGAAGACCCCTTGTCAGAACGAATTTTAGGCATTAAACCATCCATTCCGTGCTTGTTGTAATACTCTGTCCACTTTTCTAAAGTTTTTGGATTGTACAAAAACGTAGACCCGTCAGGAAGAATAAGAGGTTTTTCAGTAACTTTGCGGTAATAAGCGGCAGCAGACGGTTCAAAAAAGGTACCTTGAATAACCGGTGCGATCAGAGCGAACCGGAAATGAGCGATGTCCATGGGTGAAGCATTAATTTTTGGCATGATAGCCCTCCTTTGTAAGCATATATTTGATACCAATAAGGATATCGAAAGTCATGGAGAATATCCATTTCGGAATGATATGCAGAGAGCAAAAAAGGGAATGATGAAATCAAGACGAATCAAAAGATGTCGTAAAAGCGTACTGTAGAAATGAAAAAGCGAAGGAACGAAAGAAGTGTTTTGCGGGAAAATCAGAATCCAAAACCTGATTAATAAAATCAGTTGGTGACATTTGGGCGTCACGAAGAAGTCCAAGCCAAAGACGTTTATGACGATGAAAAAGCTTGATCCAGGCATATAGAGTTGAGATAGCAATAAAAAACGCATTACAAAGTGTTTCAACGGAACAGGAACGGAAATAATAAGCGCGCAGAACGGATAGAATGAAGGATAAAGAATAGGAAGAATGGGGAATCAGACAATCCGGTAGGATGGCGTGAATGGAGCCGCAAGAAGCACATTGGACCTGTTTGACTTGAATCGAGTGATTGACAACGCTAACTGAATCAAGAGAAATAAGATATCTAGAATAAGGATGGATAAAGGAAGCATCATGCCTGCGCCCACATTTAGGACAGGCAAAATCAGCTAAAGAAAAAGATGCAGAAGCATGGGTAAAAAGTATCAAATCTGAAGTTTTATTGAATAAAGACTTGCCAAAAGCATAAAATACACGTATCATAACTTTGTTGGTGGTTTCGTAAGAGACCATGAGACAGAGAGAAGAAACGTCTGCTGTGGTAGGTGCGAGGTTTCTTCTCTTTTTTTGGTTACAAAAATAGGATATAGGAAAACATAAAATAATACAAGAAAAAAATGTGTTGCAAGAAACAACACATCCAAGTAGGCACATATAAATTTAGGTAATGATAATTTGTGGCTAAAGTGTAGTCGGTAGAGCATATAATTTGTAGCTTAACAATTATATATGTTACTGATTTTACTGCTAGGATATATATGTATTTAGAGAAAGCACTGCCAGAACTAATTTATAATATTACTTTAATAATCGCAACATTGTTCGATTTTAATATTATTCCTAATTATAGTGATAGATGGTATGAATTCCAATATGACCAATGGCTAATGGTTTTAGCATTACCAATTATATTGATGTATAATGGGGAAAAGGGTAAAGGATATAAATATTTTTTTTATATATTTTATCCGGTTCACATATATGCATTGTTCATAATAGGACAAATTTAACTTGAACTCCTTTGCATACCCTTTTTTGATGTCACCCCCGAAAAATGGTTCACTTCAAAAGGGGATGCAGACAATAGCCTTCTGATGACAGTGGAAGATTGTCCAGTTGTACAAGACCAATTATTTAAAAGTGACTTTGATCTGTTTTAGAAAGTCATGATAAGTAATTTTATTTATACACTCTAAGTGTAAAACAAGTAAGTTAAAAGAGAGGGGATTCTAATTGAAAAAAAAGAAGAGACTATCAATATTTACTATAATTATTGTAGTATTCTTGAGCGGCTCATTAATTGTTTTACTTTTAATGTTAAATCAAATGAATAAAAACATAGAAAAATTAACGGTTAAATTTGTGCAGATAGAAAAAGAAATGGAAATGGAAATGACAAATAAAAAAAATAGGGAGTTAAATGATTTCGAAACAAAGAATTTAGTTGAAATTAATAATATTTATTCTACATATGATTCTAACTTTTTGAAACATGCGACAGCAATTAATGCCCCTTTGTTTAGAATACCAGATGTGACAAGTGAAAAAGTAGGCATTGTTAATGATACGGTCTTAATTTATAATACGTATCTTGTTAAGGATAATATGAGAAATACTGAGAGATGGGTATATGTTGAATATGTTGGGGAAGACAGTGAAGAAATGACGACGGATGATTGTGGTTATATGCTATTTAGCGACTTAACGCTTTTGGATTATACACAAGAAATCTATAGTGAAGTTGGTATTGGAGGCATTTATATTGGTCATCGATATGAAGATTTAATAGCTAGATTTGGATTGGCCGACGATTTGATTAAAGATGATTATAAAGAATGGTACACTTATCATCTTCAATATTATTTAGCTTCTTATATTAATCCAAGGACCTTATGTGTTGATAGGTTAGTTTTAGAAAAACCATCTACACATGATCTCGCAATAAATGATGACTTATCAAGCCAAACAAAATGGGATGAATATATCAGATATTTTGATAGAGAATCAATTGAATATGTTATTATTGATTTAGGAGAAACGCAAACCCTAGAAGCTTACTTTAATGAAGAAGTAAAATTAATAGTTAATCATTGGAAAGATGAAGCTCAAATTAATTCAATTGAAATTGTGAAAATGTAAAACAAAAGAGTCAATGAAGAACGTTAATGTATCCTTGCATCTAGTAACCAGTATCTTAGGTTGTTAAGCATTATGCCATTATATAAGGATTGAAAGATAAGGAGATATTGTTATGAAACGAAGATTATTTCTGCTTGCAGGTCTGTGTATCCTTAGTATTGGTTTGGTGGGATGTGGACCGCCACAGGATGTCGTAAACACAGAGGCGGTAGAAAGCATGGAAAAACAAGAATTGATTTTAGCCGGCATTGATTTCAATGCGAGTATCCTTTCGGAGGTAGATGACTTTAATCAGCTCAGTGATGATACAGTGATAACCCTTAGAGATTATGGGGACGGATCTGGCGTGGCGTCTAACAATATTATAAATAGTGTATTTAAAGATGCCATAAGTGGAGAGATGGCTGATATATATATCATATCACCTTCTTTCGGGATGCCAATAGATGCCTTAATCGTTCAGAATATGTTTGTGGATTTGTATCCATTTTTAAATGAGGATACGACGATCTCTAGAGATGATTTTTTTTCGACGATTTTAGAAACGGTTCAACAAGACGATAAGCTTTTATATTTTCCTGTTAGCTATTCCTTGAGTGGGATTTGGGCACGGCCGGAGTATGCCGACAATGCCAACAGATTCCCTGTTCATCGTATTTCTGAATTGAGTCAAATGTATCCCGAAAATAATATGTTATTTGGAGGGCTTTCCAACATGGATTTAATTCATATGGAGTTGGCCCAAAACCAGGATTTATATGTAAACTGGGAGACAAAAGAGTGTAACTTTATCTCCGAACGTTTTTGGGATGTGCTAGAAGCGGCCTATCATCTGCCTAAATATAGTCCGGATGGAAGAGAGGAAATGATAGATTATTTTGCTGGTGTATACTTGCTTGAAGGGCGACAGTTTTTTGTTCCATATAATATATCCGGTTTTGAAAGCTATTTGATGAAGACGGAAGACGCAGTGTATAATGCCTATGATGGAGATCTGGTTTCTATGACGCTTACTGATTCAGAGGTTGTTTTGGATATTCGAAGTTCCTTTGCCATCACTAGCGCATGCCCTAATCCTGACATTGCATGGAACTTTCTTCGCACCTTGCTGGAGATGGAATATCAGCAAGCGCTTCCTAAGGCCTCAGCTCCCGCCTTGCCTATGAACATCCATGCATTTTCTGTTGAGACGGACAGATTGTTGAATGAAAACAAAGGAACAAAGGTGAGTTTTGGTCGTATTCAGGACCTGATTCAATCAGCTAATGCGGTTAGTTCATTTGATGACCAGATTGTACTTATTATTTATGAGGAAGTATCTGCTTACTTTTCTGATGAAAAAACGGTCGAAGATACTGCCCAGATGATTCAAGATCGAGTATCCTTATACTTATTAGAGTATGAATAAAATTCTGCAAATGTTTTACATCTATTCTTGCAGGCCTTGAAATATAATTTAAGCAACGGTTAATACTCGAACAGATGAAACAAAAAAAGAGAAGTATGAAAGATTCCATTATTTTCTATTCTATAGCAACAATAATTTTTATCACTTTAATGCCTTTAGCATTTCTTAGTACACAGAAATTGATTGTTACTATAAAAATGACAGTAAGTAGTAAAGTTGCCAGCGTGTAAAATCATCTGTCCTCATTTTTCAGCCGTAACTAACTTCATTCAATAGATTCAGTTGGACTGCTTTCTTTAGGTAAAGTTTGCATGAGGGCAAAAAAATGTTTAGGCTTATCAGTGCTAAAATATGCATACCAAGATTCTAGTATGTTACAATAACAGAGAACGGAATATTGGAAATGAAAAAAATACTTTGAAAAGGAAGCTACATTATGAAAAACAAGTTAGTAATAGTATTATCCTTTGTAATAACCATGGTATTTGGTATGGTATTGACATCTTATAGTCCCTTGTTACCATCTATCGCCAAAACATTTTCCTTGTCTTTAAGCCAGTCGGGCTTTATATTCTCTGCAAACTTTATTGGTTTTGTTTCTTTTATTTTGCTAGGTGGAATCTTAGCGGATCACATTGGTAAGAAGACAATTTTTGTTATCGTTGTGTTTGGCTTTGCAATAAGCTTAATGATTTTTCCGTTTACGCCGAATTTCATCTTTGCGAGTATTGTTATGGTATTGATTGGTGGATTTGGCGGTATAATCGAAACAATTACAGGGGCTGTTATGTCAGATATTAACCCTTCAAAAGAGAGCTTTTATGTTAACATGACTCAGGTTTTTTTCGGAATTGGGGCAGTAATTGGTCCTATACTTGCAGGTATTGTTGTCGCAGCTGGTATAAACTGGAAGCTTTACTATTTTGGAATTGGGATAATAACGGTTATGATCGGCTTAATCTTAGCATCTTCAAAGGTGCCAAACAAGCCGAGTAAAGAAGTCCTTTCGTTGACTACACTTAAAAAATTATTTTCTGATAAAAGATTATTACTTATCTGCCTTTGTATGTTCCTATACACTGGTTCTGAAGTGGGTAGCTGGGGATGGATGACTACTTTTCTAAACGAGGATATGAGTTTTAGTATCTTAAAATCATCAATAGCGGTAGCTGCTTTTTGGGCATCGATGACACTGAGTCGTTTTATTTGTGGATACTTGACACTTAAGTATAGCGAAAAGTGGATTGTTATAGTCCTCTCTCTATCTTCTGCAGTTTTTATACTCTTGATGGGACTTGTACAAAATGAGCAAATGATTTGGAGTGTTATTATAGGTTTGGGATTTTCCTTTTCGAGTCAATGGCCACTAATAGCTACATTTGGTAGTAAAGCGCATAAGGCTTCTTCAGCCACCGTTTTTGCTATGTTAGTCGGAAGTGGTGGTCTTGGGGCTACAGTTATTCCTTACGCGATGGGGCTAATTGGGGAGAAGATAGGTGTAAAAATCGCATCAATGAGCCCGGTTGGATTTTTTATTTTGATTGCTATCATTTTTATTAGTATTGACCGTGAATCTGTTATTACAAACAGTCAAGTTGGATAAAAAATACTTGTATGATATACTTAATATAGAGTAAGTTAAGATTAAAGCTTAAATATAGGAGGAATATTAATGAAAAAATTTGTTTTTAATGATTATTTTCATGAACCAGAGGGAAAAATAGCAAAACGAATGCTTTTTAAAAGTGATAATGTCATTGCTTTTGTTTTAAATATTGCAAAAGGTGAAATATTACCAGGACATACACATATGGACTCAACCCTTTTTATCCAACTGATGGAAGGAAATGCAAAGGTTTTAACGGATGGTAATGAAACTTCTTTGCAGGCTGGAGAGTTAATGCAAGTTGATGGACAAGAGAGCTTGCAGGTTATAAACAGTGGTGAAGAAATATTACGTCTTTATGTTACCATTTCACCTATGGGTTCAGAAGCTTTTGCAACAGATGCGAATGTTTAATATATAAAAAAGTAGCCACTTGAAGTCAAGTGGCTACTTTTTAATTTCTTTTTTCTAACGCTTCTTCTTTTGTATTATAAACAGTTAAGTCTGAAAATGAATCTTGAATCTCTTGAGTCGTAGCAAAAAATTCATGATTGATATATACATCATAACCGCCATTTGGGTTTATTATTAAGTAACTTGACTCGGTAGTTAATTCAACTGTTCCGGCAGCATCTTCTGGAGCGATTGCATACGGTTCAAAAACAATAATAAATGAAAAATATAAGAGTATAATTAGTAAAACAGACATTAAAATATTCATTACATACTTACTGAGTGTGGGCTTGTTAAGGCCAAGGATCAAATGAAAGCGTTGAGAAAGTACAGAAGTTTTACTATACCCAAAAGCTATAGAATAAGCATTGTAGTTATTATCGGCAGGGATACTCTTAGCAACCATTAACAAGCAATCCAAATATTGTGTTTTTTCATATGCATTTAAATCCTTAGTAGCTTCTAAGTCGGTTTTCATTTCCAGCATCTTATCCATTTGAGTATTTAGTAAATAAACAAATGGATTCCACCAATAAATGATCAGCAAAAGCTGAATAAAAGTTTTAACATATAAATCTCTGTTATAGTAGTGGGTAACTTCATGTTTAAGTATAAAGTACCATTCCTGGTCCGTTAACTCAACAGAAGGAATAATGATTTTGGGTTGTCGAAAACCATAAAGCATGGGTGTATTCACAAAATCAGCAGAAAGCACTTGAAAGGTTATTGGCTTCCTACCATCTTGTGTAATGGTCTGCAATATTTTGTTGATATGAACATCATTTAAGACTGGTAGTTGCCTTATAATTTGCCTAAAGAGAATGTGCATTCGGATTGTTTTAAAAGCAGTGAAAGCCATTCCGATAATCCATATAATCAATAGAGCACCCATTATAGTCATGGAACCAATGACAGACGTGTGCAATAATTTATAAACAAAAGGCATCATATGCGTACTGGCCAAAGAGGTAGAAAACATAAATTCAAGTGGAAAAATAAGTCGAGCAGCAAGTAGGCCAATTATAATAAGAAGCGTATGTATTCCTACCTGAACCATTCGATGAACATCACGCAAATAAAGCCAAACGAACACGATGAAAATGCCACATAAAAACATAACGGATAGAAGTGAGGAGATTGAAAAAAACATCCTAATCCTCCTTTTTTTGTGTTTGCGTTTTTTGCTCCTGGTGAAGTTCTTGTTTCCTTTCTTTAAGTAAGGCTTCTAACTTATTTATGGTATCAGCCTCATCTTTTTCATGCTTAAGGAGTGTAGCAACAATATTTTGAGTATTTATTTTTTGATCAAAATTTTTAAAACTGTTTATGAGAAAATCTTCTCGGCTGAGCGTCGGACGATAATTTCTGGATAGAACAGTACCGCTATATACAATATCTGCAACTTCAATGATGTTTTTTGATAAAAGATTTCTTAGAGCGAGTTGAACAGAACTAATGCTTAATGAAGGATCTAACTTTGTAATATCAGAGGCTAATAATGGCTTCTCACTATTCCATAGAATTTCGAGAACATCTTTTTCACGATTAGTTATTTTAAATTTATTTTTTTTTGCGGGCATTTCTATATACCTCCTTGAAAGTAAAGAATAATAAGTATTCTATATAATAAATAGAATACTATAAGTAGGTTATTGTGTCAATTATCAAATGTGTTGATCTTAAAATATAAAAAAAACAATTGGCAATATTAATTGTAAATTATATAATGACATTACAAAAATATATAACATCATTTCGTGAGGGGATGAATATATATATACAAACAATATGTGCTTTGTAAGTGACTTCAATGAGTCGCTTGCAAAGCACATATATTATTTTAAACGGTATACTTAGTAAAGTTAACTATTAAATTAGCACAAATAGAAAATGAATTCAGGATTTTTTTTATGCGATTGGATTAACAATACTCCTATATGGGATAAAGCGAATGATGACTTGAGTGAATAAGAATTAAGCGCCATTCTTGGTGGTACAGCAAGTTTATGTCTTGGTTTAAAATAATAGCATGCATTAAATGTTGGAAATAAGTATCAGGGATGATCAAAAATCAAAGTTACTAATAAATACGTGCTTCTTCAAGTATTTTAACGATACGAATGCTGTGATCAAGCATTTCATGACATAAGCTAGTATTATTGTTTTTAATCATATTGGTGATCTGAACAAAAGTATTCACCATACGATGTTCGTATAGATTATAATTATATTCTTTAGAAGTGGCTGTTTTGTCTGTGAGTGTATATGATTCAATGAGACTTGAAGGAGACTTCACATGAATCCTACCTTCATCACTTTGTATTTCTATTCCGGAAAGTGCATTGCTATCTTTGGCAGCAGTACAAGTGCAGGTGAAGTTTGGATAATCTAGAAGAAGAACTCCGGATGTATCAATAGATTTTGATATATTAGGGAAATAAACGATGCGCTGTGGTTGCCCAAAAATGCCGACTACAAAATGTAAGTTGTAGCAATTCAAGTCCATTAAAGCGCCACCATACATCTTGGGATCAAATACAGGGAGTATATGGTTAGCTTTAAAATCTTCATAACGGCTAGATATCTTGGAAAAATTACAGGTGATAATTTTAACGTCGCCAATCTCTTTATTTAGTAAACACTTTTTTATTTCAAGATAGTTCTGTAGGTAAACCGTTGATATTGCTTCTACGATCATACGATTATGAATAATTGAAGCTTCTTTAAGTCGTATTGCTTCATTGGCCGTTATTGTGAAAGGTTTTTCGCAGATGACATGTTTACCTTGTGTAAGAGCTTTCAAACTAAACTCAAAGTGTAGATGGTTAGGAAGCGCCACATAGACTGTGTCAATCTCCGGATTAGATAATAAGGTGCTATAGTCGGTGTATAGATGTCGTATGTGGTATTTGTCACAAAGAATCTGATTTTTTTGAATGCTTTCAGGTCGTGACAATAATGCGAGTATCTTTATATCGGTTAAGTTATGGCTAATTGACAAAAATTCTTTTACGATTAATCCTGAACCTATTATGCCTAAATTCATAAATATCCTTTCTGAAGAACACAATTATTTTTGAATCTGAGAATTATATAACTCTAAAGATTATGTATTTATTGTATTGTAACATAGTTTTATAGTAGATAAAGCACGTAAGTATGCTGACAATATTTTTTTGTGACTAAATAAACTTTTCCATGTTATTATATATGAATGAAGTTATTATGAAAAAAACTACTCAAATACGAGAGAAAGGAAAGCAAATATGAAAAAACTTAATAATTATTTGTATTCCGGTGATACTATTCTCAAAATTTTATTGACATATGCTGAAGATTTGAAACGATCGGCTAAAGAAACGGATAATCCGATTGATCTTGTCCATTGTAATTTTTTGCTTCAAATTGCAGAGCTTTTACAGCATAATAATTTTTTGACTTCTCAGTCTCAAAGGATTCGTGAATTCTATAAATTTATGGCCAATGAATATCCCTTTCTTGCATTTACCTTTAGGGGGCGCATAAAATCGTTAATCCGTGCGGAAGCTAAATTTAACGGATATATTGTAGAATATATCTATGATTATTACATGGAACATGGAAAATATCCTTCTCTTCTTGAACTTAAAAATAGTCTGAATTGTTTTCGTGACTTAATTGCATACAGAATTATCGTCTCACTTCCAAAATGTCATCTAAAAGTAGGACAAACGATAGCAGATGAAGAAAAGAAATATCTCTATGATGTTGCCAATCACTTGTTGGGTTTCTTGGAAGAACGGGGATTTACGGCAGAAATGTATTCTTTAGAGGGACAGAAGATATCCCCCTTATTAAAAGAAAATGTAAGTCCTTACTATAAAGATTATATTGAAAATCCTTCACCGAACGGATACAGCTCTCTTCATATAACCTTTTATGATAATATTGCCCGTTGCTACATAGAAGTCCAACTTCGAACAAAAGAAATGGATGATTTTGCAGAGATTGGCCCTGCTAATCATTTAGGTTACGAAAAACGGCAAAAAAGTGAACGGGCAAGACGCGATCGAATTCCGGAAGGTGAAAACATCTTTTTTGATGAAGCCTATGAGCGTGGTATTGCTTTGCACCAACTCGAATTATCTAAATTGGATGTAAATATGTTTTCGGCAATGGACAACTCACTCATCAATGATGGTTGTGGGCTGTTTCGAGGAAGGCTTATTCTTCCATATGAACATCTGTCTAGATTTCAGAATGACATTATTGATTAGTTTTAAAATTATTATTGAAATCCATTTTTAATGAACTTACAATAGATTCATGTCAGTGCTGAGATGACAATTGTTGAGGTGACCCTTTTTCATCTTCTAACAATGACAGCGCCATATAAGTACAGGTCAGAACCATGGACCAAAGTATGCTCAAGCCGGTGTCTATAATGGCAAGCAAAGATGGTGGCAACATAGTATATGTAAACGAGGAAAAAAACCTTGTCATTAGCATTGCAGCAAGCTTTAAGCCCCGTATATTTATTATTTAAAGCGATACGTTTGATATGTGAAATTGTTTTTTCGTTGTATAGCGCTTAAATGTTTGAGTTCGCTCGGGGTCACAATTGCTATAGAAGTTCCAGATTGACCGGCGCGTCCGGTTCTTCCGGAGCGATGAATGTACTCATCGGTATTGTCCGGCAAGTCTAAGTGGATAATATGACTGACGCCTTCAAAGTCAAGGCCGCGAGCCATTAAATCCGAGGCAATAAGAACCCTACTTTTTCCAGAACGAAATGTATCTAAAGCTTTTTTTCGCTCCGATTTTTTAGCACTACCGAAAATACAGGTTGATGGTATACTATGATAATTCAATCGGTCATTAATCTCTTGAATATGTTCATTGCGATTAAGAAAGACAATTGCTTTTTTTGGGTTTTCAGCTGCAATTAATTTTCTTAAAAACTTGATTTTGTCACGTTGAGTTGACTCGATGATAAAATGCTCAATGTCAGTATTACTTTTAAGCTCAGTTAAGCTAAAGATTACCGGATCTTTCATGATTTTTTGAGCTAAGTTAAGCGATGCCGGTTTTAAGGAAGCGGAAACGGCAACTAATTGACAATCCCGTAGTGTTGTTTTAATAATATCGTTAACGACGCGTGAATTATCTTTGGAAAGGAGTTTATCCGCTTCATCAATAACAATTGTTTTCACCGTATGGGCTTTAAGCTTTTTCATTTTAATTAATTCTAAAATGCGTCCCGGTGTTCCGATAATGACATGAGGCTTGGTTTTGAGTGCTTCGAGTTGTCGCTTTATATTTACATTACCGATAATTGCGATTGAACGAATGCCCTCGTTAGACTTAGCTTCTAATTGTTTGGCCACTTCGTTGATTTGAAGAGCTAATTCGTGAGAAGGAGCCAACACCAAGGTGTGGACATCTTTACTGTCAGTATCAATGCGTAAAAAAGCTGGTAAAAGATAAGCTAAAGTTTTACCGCTACCAGTAACGGCTTCAGCGATGACATCCTTATTTTCCATAATGGGTTGAATTGCTTTTTCTTGAATGTCTGTTGGAGTTATAATACCCATTGTACGAAGAGCTTCAATAAGAGACTCGCTAGTAAAAAGTTGATTAAAATTCATTAAATATACCTTATAACATGATTTTAGTCATGTTGCTTTCTAATTGGATGGATGACGTGTTGCAATCTTTCATAGTATAGCATAATCAATGAAAGTTGACATTAATTCTTTTTAGAATTATGATTTCATCCTTTTAACATTTATCTACTGGCTATCTCGGTCTGAATTTGGTACAATAGGATAAAGAATACTCGTATTATATACAGAATTTGTAGGACTTGTTGATAACATTAAATTCAAGGAGGATCAAAATCATGAAAAATGATTATCCATCAATGCTTCATCGGTTTACAATAAGGCGACAAATGGTAATATTTGCATTGGCATTATTACCATTTGTTGTGATGGGCGTGATTCGTTATGGTATGCATGTAATATGGATGCTACTAGTCGCTTATACTTCAGCACTTATTGTTGAACTTTTATTTGCAAAGTTTAGAAAACTAAAATTAGATGTAGGACTATTGATCACACCCCTCATTTTTACTCTGATTCTACCACCAACACTTCCCTTATGGATTGTTGCTGTAGGGAGTAGTTTTGGGGTGTTTTTTGGTAAATCTATGTTTGGCGGTTTTGGGAAAAATATCTTCAACGCAGCCATAGTAGGACGTCTTTTTATTACCATCTCCTTTCCGGCATATATGGCTACCATGTGGTTAGAACCTGGTGCAGATGTTATAACAACAGCTACGCCTTTGGGTGCATTAAACCGGGGCGGTGCGTTTGATTATACATTTATGGACCTACTTTTAGGCAATACGGCAGGTTCTGTGGGTGAGACTTTTCGATTAGGAATATTGATTATTGGTATTTTGCTAATCCTGTTGCGGATGATCAATTGGCGCATTCCTGTTTTTTTTATCGGAAGTGTTTTTTTAATAACATGGATAGGTGGCTTAATTGCTCCGGATATGTTTAGAGATCCGATAACATCTCTTTTTGTAGGTGGACTCTTATTTGGGGCTTTCTTTGTCGCATCGGATCCGATTACATCTCCCTATACACAAAAAAGTAGAATAATCTATGGAATTAGTCTTGGACTTATTACAGTTGTTATAAGAAATTTTGCTGCTTTTCCGGAAGGCGTTATGTTTGCGATAATTATAATGAATGCGTTTGCCCCACAATTAGACAATTTAGGAAAAACGCAGTCTTATGGAAAAAAGGAGGGAGAGAGGGCATGAAAAAATATATAAGTATGTTTTTATTTGTGCTGATTCTTGGAATCGTTGCCTCGAGTATATTAATTGGTATGGATACATTAACAGCTGATCGAATTGAAGCAAATGAAGAAATAGACTTGAGACTCACTGTTTTAAATGTTTTTGAAATACCTTATGACATGAGTCAAGTCAATGAAGTATATGAAAGCGAAATTTCCATAGAAACCATTGATGGAATGGATTTTTATATGGCGCCTTCAGGTGAGGTGGGTTTTCATATTGAAGGATCAGGAGTGTGGGGGCCCATTATAGGTTTTATGGCTCTTGATGAAGAATTTGAAACGATAAAAAATGTAGCAATCCTTCAACAAGAGGAGACGCCAGGACTAGGTGGCGTCGTAGCTGAAGAGGCATATCTTGCTCAATTTGAAGGAGTGAAAGTTATTCCAAATATTGAAATTAATCAGGACTCGGGTCCAAATAAAGAGAATGAAGTCGATGCAATTACAGGGGCGACAAGAACCTCAAAGGCCTTTGAAGAAATTATTAATAATGCTGTAAACCGCTACAGTTCTGCGTGGGTACAAAGTAAAGAATAGGAGGGCTTTATGAAATTAATACGTTTAAAATATACAAAATGGTATGCAATATCGAGAGATGGACTTTTTAAGAATAATCCTATTTTTGTTATGGTTTTAGGCATTTGCTCTGCCCTTGCGGTTTCAAATAGAGTTGAAAATGCTATTGCTATGGGACTAGGAGTAACCTTTGTAATCATGGCTAGTTCAATGACGACATCCTTAATTCGTCGATTCATACCGCCTAAAGTCAGAATGGTCACATATATGGTCTTGATTTCAACGTTTGTTATTGCCGTAGATTTATTCTTACAGGCATTCTATCCGAGTATTAGTAAGGCCTTAGGCGCATATGTAGGACTTATTATTACGAATTGTATTGTAATGGGACGTGCAGAAGCCTTTGCAGTGAAGAATCCAGTCCGCTTCACATTAATTGATGCGATTACCAATGGGTTAGGTTATACCTATGTGTTAGTCGTTGTGGCAGCGATAAGAGAAATATTAGCTTTTGGAACGTTTTTAAATATAACAGTTATGCCTGACGGATGGGTGAATTGGGTGGTAATGGCAATGGCGCCCGGTGGTTTCTTTGTACTGGGAATTTTTATCTGGATTATGCGTGTTGTCACTAAGACCTATGAAGAACAGGAGGGTTAGAATATGACAAATTTAGTTGAGCTTTTTACGGCGAGTATTCTAAATCATAATATTGCATTAACTTACATATTAGGTATGTGTCCCTTAATTGCTGTCTCAAAAAATGTTAAAAATGCTCGGGGGATGGGTTTAGCAGTTGTCTTTGTTGTTACAATAACAGGGATTATAAACTGGCCTATTTATGCCTTATTAAAAGCAACAGATACGAAACAATTAGCATTATTAGTTTTTATTATAACGATTGCCGCTACCGTTCAGTTTCTAGAAATGTTTGTTGATAAATTTTTTCCGGCGCTTTATAATGCTTTTGGAATTTTCTTGCCTTTAATTACGGTAAACTGTGTTGTTCTTGCCGTTTCTTTGTTTTTTGTAAATCGAACGTATTCATTCAGTGAAACAGCTGTTTTTTCCTTTGGTTCAGCCTTGGGCTGGATGTTAGCTATTGTACTCTTAGCCGGTATCCGTGAGAAAATGGCAATTGTATCCGATTTACCTAAAGGCCTTGAAGGCAGAGGGATCGTTTTTATAGTACTCGGAATTTTAAGTCTTGCCTTTATTGGTTTCACCGGCTTGGCGAATATATAATAGACCAAAGGAGGTAGAACAATGAATATATTTGTACCCATTATCTTAATAGGGGTATTATTGACTGTAGCCATATTATTAGCTTTAGCAGATTTTTTTCTTAAAGGAAGTGGCGAAAAAATATTAACAGTAAATGATAAGTTAAAAATAAATGTGTCAGGGGATGAGACATTATTAAATACCTTATCTTTAAATGATATTTTTATTCCATCAGCTTGTGGGGGAAAAGCAACCTGTGGTTATTGTAAGTGTAAGGTTGTTGAAGGCGGTGGCCCAATCAAAGCGACGGAAGAACCTTTTTTAACAAAAAATGACAAGGAGGAAGGCGTGCGATTGTCCTGTCAGGTAAAAATCCGTGAAGACATGGAAATACTCATACCTGAAGAACTTTTAAGTGCCAAGGAATATAAGGCAGAAGTTATAGGAATAACGTCACTGACTCATGATATAAATCTTGTGGAATTCAGACTTATTGAACCGGAAGAAATGGCCTTTAAGCCTGGACAATATGCCCAACTAAAAGTACCTGGAATTGACGTGATTCGTGCCTACTCCATAGCATCAAATCCAAGTATGACAAATACATTGGAGTTTATTATTCGTTTGGTACCTAAAGGACAAGCAACGACCTTCGTACATCTAGCCATGGAGGTTGGAGATATCTTAAAAATAACAGGTCCTTTTGGGGATTTTTATCTAAAGGAGGATTCGGATAAAGATATTATTTGTATAGCCGGAGGTTCAGGAAAAGCTCCGATTCGTGCTATTCTCTATTACTTAAAAGATCGAGGAATGAATCGTAAGGTGAGATATTTCTTTGGCGCAAAGACCAAGAAAGATCTTTATTATACGGAAGAATTTAATAAATTATCAGAGGAATATCCGAATTTCCAATATATTCCTGCTTTATCAGAACCACTTCCAGAGGACAATTGGGATGGAGAGGTGGGATTAATTACGGATGTTGTCGACCGCTACTGTAAGGATTTGAAAGATGCGGAAGCCTATTTATGTGGTTCACCAGGCATGATTGATGCATGTATTAAAGTGCTTGAGAAGAACAACATTCAACAAGAAAATGTATATTATGATAAATTCTAAGCAAAATAATATCGAGACGGATAATCCATTCTTTATAGGATTGGATAATCAAAATCCGGATAATATCGTTCTTGGTAATGCGTTTAAGTCAGAGACAATTAATGTCAGTGGCGCATCATTGCATTATGTCGCTGGAGGTAGTGGTAGAACAATTATTTTCATTCACGGATTCGCTCAAGACTGGTACGAATTCAAAGTGATCATGGGCATACTTATCAGACAATACAATGTTATTGCCGTTGACCTACGTGGTATTGGTAAGTCAATGACGACAGAATCAAGATATGATGCAAAGACACTGGCGACTGATATTTATGTGCTCACAAAATATCTTAAAATCAAGAAACCCTACATTGTTGGTCATGATATGGGAGGGATGGTTGCTTATGCATACGCACGCCTATATCATAAGGAAATACGAGGAGTGACAATACTGGATGCTCCCTTACCGGGTACTCCGAGTACGGATTTTATGGTGAAAATGCCTTTTTTGTGGCACTTTAGCTTTCACCGCATTCCTAAATTACCTGAATTACTCATCGGTGGTCGTGAAAATACATATTTCCGAAAAGCCTTCTTTAATCGTTTTGCAAAGAATAAGCAGGTGATAACGGATGCTGAGATGAACCACTATGCTAATGCCTATAAAACTCGTGATCAGCTTCGCGCTGGTCTCGGCCTATATCGCACATATCACCAAAATCGGACATTTATGAGAAAGCATCGGGAAAAGCTTAGGGTTCCGATATTAATTTTAGAGAGTGATTATGGATCTAGCAAGCCTGGACCTACAGCTAAGCAGCTAAAAGAACAATTTGGATGCTGTAATGTGACAGCAAAAGTAGTCAAAGGTTGTGGACATTTTATGCCAGAAGAACAACCTCAAACAATCGCTGATTTCATAAGAAAGTATGCATAAAATATACCCCGCTAATTTAAAGGGGTATATTTTTTTACACGTATATATAATTATCAGAATATTGCATCAATAATGACTTTATTCTCTTAGAAATTCGGGATGATAATGAAATGGAGACCAAAAATCCGGACAAGAATAAAGTGAGTATTCATCTTAAGACCTTCTATAAGAGTATAGATAATCTAGAAAAGGATAAGACGATTTACATTCTTTGTGGCTCCGAAAATAGATCGACAACAGCTGTACCAGTGGAGATGGAATATAGAAGTGATGACATGAAGAAAAATAAAAAAAAAGATACAAGGCCTTATTATAGGAATATGGTTCCGGTAGATACAAAAGCAGGATCTATCAAGAACGCCATCATTGGAGGTCTTTTATTTGGAATCGGCTTTGGTCTTTTTTGTTTCATAAGCTTATGATAAAATGAAAACAGTGGAAAGCATAAGGTACACAAAATTTGAATATAGAGGAGGAGTTTATGGAAGAATATATTAATCTAGTGATAGAAAATCCGAATGTACAACGCCTGATTTTTGTTATCATTGGAGTCATCATCATTTTAACAATAAAAAATCTCATTCGATCTCGCTTGGGTAGATATATCAAAGATCAAAATAACTATTATCGAAGCAAAAAAGCCATAAGCGCAGTTGGGTATTTTTTGATTCTTTTGTTAATATCCATTATTTTTCGGGAAAGGATGGGAACGCTAACCGTCTTTTTTGGAATTGCTGGAGCCGGGATTGCTTTTGCCTTGCAGGAAGTTATTGTCAGCATAGCGGGTTGGATTGCTATTTTATTGACAGATATATATAAATCCGGCGACAGGGTGTTGATGGGAGGCATCAAAGGAGACGTTATTGATATTGGTGTGTTGCGAACCACTATCATGGAAATCGGAGGATGGGTGGAAGGGGATTTATACAATGGAAGAATCGTCAGAGTCGCCAACAGTTTTGTATTTAAAGAGCCTGTATACAATTACTCTGCAGATTTCCCTTTTCTTTGGGATGAGATTAAGATTCCGATTCAATACGGAAGTAATTATACAATGGCAAGAAAAATTTTCTATGAGGTAGCTCAGGAAGTAGTGGGTGACTATTCTGAGGAAGCAGAGAAACAATGGGATATCATGGTTCGTAAATTTCTAATTGAAAATGCTACAACCCATCCCATGGTGAACATGATTGCCAATGATAACTGGGTGGAGTTTACCCTCAGATACGTGGTGGATTACAAAAATCGAGTCGGAGTAAAAGATCAACTATTCACAAAGATTCTTGAGAAGATAGAAAACAGTTCTAATGAGATAGAAATGGCATCTGCAACATTTGCATTGACAAAAATGCCACCTATCGAAACGAAAGGAGAAAAATGATAATCAAACGGTGTTTTGGTAATAAAGAAGGACAGGAAGATTATGCTAAGTATCATGACGCAGAATGGGGAATTCCGGTTCATGATGATCAGAAGTTGTTTGAGTTTCTGATTCTTGAGGGTGCACAGGCAGGATTGAGTTGGTACACCATCTTAAAGAGAAGAGAAGGATATAGAAAAGCGTTTCACCACTTTGATCCCAAAAAAGTTGCTGCGATGACTGATGAAGAGTTGGAAGCGCTTCGAGAGGATGCGGGAATTATTCGAAACCGTCTTAAAATCTATTCAGCCCGGAAGAATGCACAAGTGTTTATTCAAATACAAGAAGAATTTGGCAGCTTTGATGCCTACCTTTGGGGATTTGTTGAGGGAAACCCCATTGTGAATCACTATGATGATATGCACGAGATGCCCGTATCTACAAGAGAAAGCGACAAATTATCCAAAGATCTAAAAAAACGTGGAATGTCCTTTGTGGGCACGACCATTATGTATGCCTATATGCAAGCAGTGGGGTTGGTGGATGATCATTTGGAAAGTTGTTTTATCAGACAAAAAAGAAAATAACTTTACACAAATTTATCAATGCTTAACACGAAATAAATGGATAATCATAGATGCGAATGCTAGTATACAGTTGATAGATAATTTTTGAAATCAAGTGTTACTGGAGGATAGCATGATAAACATTAATAAGAAGAAAGCATTTTTGCAAAATTTAAAAGTAGGGGCAAAAGTGGCACTGGGCTATAGTGTAGTTACGGCGATTATCATTATTGTTGCGTTAACATCCATCTATAATTTTCAACAGAGTTCTTATCAAAATAAAGTTCTAAATAAAGTAGTAATTTCAAAAGATTATATTCAAGAAGCAATGCTTGCCCAAGAAATGTATAATTCAGATAAATCTGATGAAAATGCAGAAAAAGTCATTAATAATTTAGAAGCATCAAGAACATCAATTATAGAAGCTAAATCAATGATGACAGAAAAAAGTACCATTGAAAGTGCTACAGATTTTGAAGAGCAATTGCAATTATTTATAGATGAATTTAATCGCTATATTGACATTGAAATTGAAAAAAAAGGTCAGAGTCGGCTTCAATTGACGACAGCCTCCAATGTGACGATGGATATAAAGCGTGCTATGGATGTAGCCCAATTTCATATTATTCTTGGCGAAGAACCTGAAGTGATGAATGTAGCTTTTCAAAAATATCAAGCGATTGAAAGTGCCCTTTATGCATTCATGGAAGCCAGAATTACCAGTACGAAGTTCACATATACAGAAGCCAATAGTTATATGGAATCTCTACAGTTGGGGAACAGAAAAGCAAAAGAATTTCTTACTGTTGCCCTTGAAGAAGCAGGAACAAGTACTGTTGAAGAAAACTTGGCCATTGCCCTAGAAAGTTTTGACATGTATGAATCTGCTTTTGAACGGTTTGAAGAGCTCATTGAGGAACAAAGTATTCAATATGAAAACATGAAAAATGCAGCTATGAAAGCATCAGAAATCGCCGGATCCATTGAAAAGGAAGTCGAAGGATATAATGAAGGTATTGCACAGCGAAGTAATCAGATTGGTTATCTTTCTCTTTTTATAGGTGCTGCGTTAAGTATTTTAATTGCTATTAAGCTGACAACGGATATAACAAAACCATTAAAAGCAGTCGTTACTCAGATGAAGATGATTGCAGGCTATGATTTGACCCATCCAATGGATGGAGAGATTCTTAATAGAAAAGATGAAATGGGATCACTAGCAAAACGTAGTGAGGAAATTCGCCAAGAACTACTGACCATTATTAGTGAAATAACAGAGACCTCAACTGGCGTATCAAAAGCATCGGTGCAAATGATAGAAAACGGGAAAGCTGCTTCAAAAGCAGGTCAGGGTGTCTCTGATAATGTACAATCTATTGGTTTAAATGCCAGAAATCAGGCGCAAGTTACGGCTGATGGTTCAGAAGAAATCATACGCTTAGGTAATCTTATTGAAGATGATCTTAGACAGGTGGAGTCACTTACAGATGCAGCCAGTCATGTTGAGATGCTTAAGAATGAAGGAATCTCCATTGTAGGTAGTCTAGTGACAGAAACTAAAGTCAGCAGTGAAGCGACAAATTCAGTACAAGTTATTGTAGAAGCGACCAATGAAAGTGCTAAGAAAATCAAAAAGGCTAGTTTGATGATATCCGAAATCGCTAAGCAGACAAATCTATTGGCTTTAAATGCGGCGATTGAAGCAGCAAGAGCAGGTGAGGCAGGCAAAGGATTTGCTGTTGTCGCTGATGAAATCAGAATGTTGGCGGAACAGACAAATCGATTTACAAAAGATATTGGCACAGATATAAAAGAATTGATGGACAAATCATCAGAGGCTGTTGTAACGATGGCGAAAGCGGAAGAAGCTATCAAAAAACAGGAGAATGATGTTTTCAGTACGAGTGAAAAATTTAATGGTATCGCAGTCGCGATAGAATCCATGCGAACCAATATAGATGCCCTCTCTACTTCAGGAAACGAGATGTCCAGTCAAATGGTGGCAATCAATGAATTATTCCAATCGCTTTCGGATATTTCTAGAATTAACGAAGAAGCTACGGACCAATCGATTGTAGTTATTGGTGAGCAATCAGGAGTTATTAACACTATTTCAGAATCTAGTGCGAAACTGTCTGAATGGACAAAAATTATGGATGAAGCAGTTTCTGTTTTTAAAATTACTTGAAAAAATTTTTGGAATGTGATATTATATAAGGGATTATTTTTTGGAAGATAAATGAATGGTTGAACCAGTCAATTTATAAGCCAGACTTCTTTTACTATAGGAGTTTTGGCTTTTTTTATTGTCAAAATACGATTTATGAGATTCAAGTTAACAATGAAAAGAGGGTTTTATGTGTTTTGGTAATCATATATACACAAACAAGAATATTTTGTTGGTAACTCAACATAGGAAAGAAAAAGTTATCGGTCCACTTTTTGAAAATGAGTTTGGAGCTAAGATTACAGTGACCCAAACGATTGATACAGATCAATTTGGTACCTTTACCAAAATCAAAAAACGAAAGAAATCTCAACGTATTACAGCAAAAAATAAAGCCAAATTAGGAATTAGAAAGTATAATTATGATATTGCATTAGCTAGCGAAGGAAGTTTTTTTAAGCACCCATTAACAGGAATTGCCTGGAACCTTGAACTTGTATGTTTGATAGACCGAAAACGTAAAATTGAAATATACGGAATCTATGAAAGTGCAGATACGAATGCAGACAGTGCGTATATATTTGACAAGTATGATTTAGAGCAGTTTGTTAAAAAAACCGGGTTTCCGAGTCATCATATTATTATGCGACCAGATCACGCTAAATGCAAAAAAAATGTCCAGTATATAAATCGGGAAGAATTATTATTGCCATCCTTTGAATACTGTTTGAATCACTCAAGAAAAAAAAGAGTTTTTATTGAAACAGATATGCGGGCACATGCAAATCCAACTCGAATGATAAATATTCAAAAAGCGACTGAAAAACTTTTAGAAAAAGTTCTGAGTCAATGTCCTAAATGCAATACAATCGGATATAGTATAGTAAGAAAAAACAAAGGGCTTCCATGCGAACAGTGTGGACAGCCGAGTGAATTAATAATAAAATATACTTATCAGTGTCACTCTTGTGGACATATAGAAGAAAAACTCTATCCAGAGGGAAGATTTGCACCCATGATGTATTGTTACCAATGTAACCCTTAAGACAATCTGAAGGAGGTGATTGAATGACAAAAGGTCAGGTTGAAGCTAAAATCAGTGAAGGTGTGAGTAAATTTGAAGTAGAATTTATGGGAAGAGGACCACAAAAAATCAAGACAGTCATTGCTGGAGACTTAGTTATTATACGATTAATGGGTTTTTTGAGCCAAGCAGAGAGGCAAATTGTTGAAAATAATGAAGGCGTTGAATTACTAAAAAAAATGCGGACCATGTTGTTCGAAAAGAACTTAACGCAATTTCATAATGTAATTAATGATATTTTACCCTTTAAGATATTATCAACACATTCAGATGTCAGTACGGTTACTGGAGAAAAAATAATTGTTATAACATTTGATAGCAACATTGAAGAAACAATTATAAAATTGGGTGATGAATGAATTATTGAAAAATAAGTCAAACATAGTCCAAGGCAAATAAGTTTATTTGCCTTGGACTTTTTTATTTTTATAAAGGAGGATTATATTTTATGAACCAGGAAATGAAAATGTTTAAATTAGACGGGGAATTGCAGGATATATTGTGTACTTCGTCATCAATAACCATCCCAAAAAGCAGACAGCATCTGTTGGAACTTGCAACAGATGGAGGAACAGAGACCTTTGAAGTTGCATATGAAGTTGATGGAATGGGCTGTGTGAAAGAAGCAACGGTAGTCTCTTGTCAAAACGGTGTAGCAGTAAACTACAATGATACCTATATGCGTAGGAGAGATCCGGATTGTATGTTTATTGGCGATTCAAAAGCTTCTGACAAGAAAAAATATGAAGAAAATTTTGGCAATAAGTTTGAAGATATCCGTGAAGAAACATTTGACTGGCTTAAAAAACAAGAGTTGATTGTCATGCCATTTATTTCAGGAGATGAGAAACAAGGCGGTTATGAGTCATTAATAGTTGCACCCAAGAATGCAGCATTTTTTGTCGCAGGGTTAGCAGATTTACAAGGATTTATTCCGTATGATTCAATTAGAAATGGGTTTGAACCTAAAGTTGTTATCTACCTTGCGCCAACATTTAGACATACCCATTTTGACGGGAAACAGGTCGTTGTTCATAATCGTTTAGAAGATATGCATGAAGTGTTTTCATTTAATCTATATCCGGGTCCCAGTGCTAAAAAAGGAATATATGGAGTTTTGCTAACAATAGGCGAACGTGAGAGATGGTTGACAGCCCATGCATCATCGGTTAAAGCAGTAACTAACTCAGGAAGTGAAATTATTATTATGCATGAAGGGGCTAGTGGAGGCGGTAAATCAGAAATGATTGAACAAATTCATACAGACGCAAATGGCCAAATACGATTAGCTTATGATGAGAGTAATGACAGATGTATTACTCTAAAACTCGAAGAGACTGCAGTATTAAATCCGGTTACAGATGATATGGCGCTTTGTCATCCTTCAATTCAAAAAGGAGAAAAGCTTGTGATATCAGATGCAGAATCCGGTTGGTTCTTAAGATTTAATCATATTACGGAATACGGAACTTCGCCTGAGCATGAAAAGTTAACCATTCATCCGCAGGAGCCATTAATCTTTTTGAACATGCAGGGGGTTCCTGGAGGCCGAATATTGATATGGGATCACACCTATGATGAGCCAGGTATTGCTTGTCCGAATCCAAGAGTTATTATGCCAAGACGTTTTATGAAAAATGTAGTTAATGAACCGGTTGAAGTTGATGTACGTTCGTTTGGTGTAAGAATGCCAAAAGCGACCAAAGAACATCCGACTTATGGTATTGCTGGTATGATGCATGTATTGCCTCCGGCACTTGCTTGGATTTGGCGACTTGTATCTCCGAGAGGACATGCAAATCCAAGTATTGTAGAGACAGAAGGAATGAGCAGTGAAGGTGTCGGCTCATACTGGCCATTTGCTACAGGTAAGAAAGCTATTCATGCGAACTTATTGTTGGAGCAAATAATAAATACACCAAAAACAAATTACGTACTTATTCCAAATCAAAACATAGGAACCTATGAAATAGGATTTATGGGAGAATGGCTTGACCGAGAATATCTTGCACGACGTGGAAATGGATTATTCAATGAAAATGAACTTGTTGAAGCCCGATGTGCAACATTTGGATATGCCTTCAAAGAATTTGAGATGAATGGTTTTAATGTTCCAATAGAATTATTACAGACAGAATTACAGGAAGGATTAGGTGCTGAGGCATATGATAAAGGGGCTAAAATCCTAACTGACTTTTTCAAAAAGCAGTTAAAACAATTTTTGTCACCTGAATTAGAACCATTAGGACGAAAAATAATTGAAGCATATCTCCAAGATCAACCTTTGAGCGTATTTGAAAAATTACTGTAAACATAGTAAAGATTGACACAAATAAAAAGATAAGGTATTATCTATATAGATAATACCTTATCTTTTTTGTGTTCTAGGAGCGTCCTACTTTAGCCTTCTACCTTTTATAATTTAGAAGGTACTATTAAAACATGCGAGAGGAAAATTAGTATGAATAACTTTGAAGACATGCAAGATTCATTTTTTTTATTTGGGTCACTGTTTAGCATTGCCAACAAAATGAGTACTTTGCTTGATAGAGAACTAGAAGAATATAATGTAACGAGTAAACAGTGGTTTTTATCCGTTATCATTGAAAACTTCTTTGACAAACCTCCAACATTGAAAGAAGCTGCTCGAGTGATGGGAACTTCATATCAAAATGTAAAACAGATTGCTTTAAAACTAGAAGATAAAAATCTTATGCGATTAGAAAAAGACAAAAAAGATGGAAGAGTTATACGTTTAGTATTAACTTCAAAAAGTTCTGAGTTTTGGACACAAACCAATCCTAAAGGCGCTATTTTTATGAAGTCTATTTTTGAAAATATTGATGAACAGCAATTGAAGATTGGTCGCCAAATTATGCAACAACTTTTATCAAATATTACTGATTTGGAAGAAAAAGAGAATGAAGGAGGTGAATAGAATGAATATAAAGCTTCAGATGGCTGAAAAAATGTCGCTCATTATCGCTTTTTTGGCTCTGGTTGCATCTTTGGGGGGACTTTTGTGGGAAAATTTATATCGAGATAGCGAAGCAATCCGTTCGGTATGGTTTGTTAATGATTTGATTACCTTATTTATTGCAATCCCCATTTTACTGGTGGCGATATACTTGGCGTCAAAAGGTTCCTTCAGAGCTAGGCTTGTTTGGGTGGGTTGTGTCTGGTATATGTTATATAATTATATATTTTATATGTATGGCGCTGTATTTAATGCTTTCTTCATACTCTACATCGTATTGTTTGTATTATCAACCTATAACCTCATACTTATATTTTTTCAAATGAACTTAAAGATAGTTACATCTAAATTACTTGAACGTTTACCGACAAAAGCGGTAAGCAATTTTCTGTTTTCTTTTGCTACTGCATTAGGTTTGGCATGGGTGATTTTGATTCTTATGTTTATTCAGTCAGGTGAAGTTCCTCCTTTTGAGATGACCATTGTGTTTGCTACGGACCTTTCTTTTTTAGTATCGGTACTAATATTTAGCGGTATTTTATTGCGAAAAAAAAGTTCTTGGGGAGTTATAACGGCGGCTATGATCATGTTAAAAGGTGTACTTTATCCCTTGGTTTTAATTATCGGCGGAGGATTAGTTTATCTTCGAGTAGGGGTCTGGGATACCTTCATTCCCTTATATGCAGTTCTATGGATTTTTTGCATTTATTTTTATGTACGCCTGATGAAATCGATAAAGGCGTAAATTGTTTGTATTTGAGGCTTTGGTTTAGTCAACGTAGACGAACTAAAGTCTTTTTTTCATACGCAAGAAAGGACTTGACAAAGATTCAATATACATATAGAATTAAATCATAGACCGACGGTCGGTCTAGAGGAGGTGTGCTATGACAGTTAAAGAGCAAATACTAACAAGTGCTCAAAAATTCTTTTTTACCGTAGGTTATAATCAGACGTCTGTACAGATGATTATTGATGACTTAGATATTGCAAAAGGAACTTTTTACCATCATTACAAATCAAAGATACAAGTGATGCATGCTGTATCAGAAATGGTTGTTGCCAGTGGAGCTGAAGTGATTAAACCCTATATTTTTAAATCAGAGGATGATGCAATCAAAAAATTTAATTATTTTTTAAAAACATTAATGGAGTGGAAAATGGAGAAGATGGATATTCTCTATACAATTTTTACAGTCATGTATTCGGATGATAATTTACCCTTTAGAGAATCTATAAATGAAAAAAACTTAGAACATTATCTACCGATAGTCAACCATATAATAAGGCAAGGAATTAAGGAAGGAACCATGTTTACCGAATATGAAGACATCATTGGTGAGATGATTTTTAGAATCAGTGGAGAAGTGGGTAAAGCAACTGCGAATATAATAATTAACTATACAGAGTATAAGGATCCTGTTAAAGAAATTCAAAGAAGGACGGATTGTTTGATTCAAATATTTGAAAAAATGTTAAATATTCAAGAGGAATCACTCAAACTGAATTATGAGGTGCAGACACGAAAATTCTTTGATTATATGATGAAAAAGGAGGCAATGGAATGATACATGTTGAGAATTTAGAGTATAAATATCCAGGTGCTAAGGTTAATGCCCTAAAAGGAATTAACTTCGATGTTGGCAAAGGCGAAGTCTTTGGGTTTTTAGGACCATCAGGTGCAGGGAAATCAACAACACAGAATCTATTGATTAAGTTATTGGACAACTATGATGGGAAAATTGAGATTGATGGAAAGCCCTTAAATACCTTTGGAACAGAATATTATGACCGCATTGGGGTTGGGTTTGAGCTCCCGAATCACTTCTTGAAACTAACGGCTTATGAAAATTTAACGTTTTTCGCCTCGCTATATAAAACAGAAACTAGAAATATCGATGATTTGTTAAAAACAGTAGGATTATTTGAAGATAAAGATAAAAAAGTTGAAAATTTTTCAAAAGGCATGAAGATGCGACTGAATTTTTGTCGTGCACTTATTAATAATGCAGAAATATTGTTTTTAGATGAACCAACCACAGGACTGGACCCGGTTAATGCAAAAACCATTAAAGATCTAGTTATTGAAGAGAAAAACAAGGGACGAACAATTATTATCACAACACATAATATGCAAGTGGCAGATGATCTTTGTGATCGAGTTGCTTTTATTGTTGATGGCGTCATAAAAGAGATTGACGACCCCAAAGAGTTAAAGTTGATTCATGGAGAAGCCCTTGTAAAAGTGGAATACTTTGAAGAAGATATGTTAAAGACATCCTTACATGATTTAAACACATTAGAAGAAGACGAAGAGATTATAAGAATAATCAAGGGATTTAAAATAAAGCGTATTCATTCACAGGAAACAACACTTGAAGATGTATTTATTAAAGTGACAGGAAGGAGCTTGGATTAAAATGAATAAGCTTCTAAATTTAGTAAAATGGGATATAAGATTTCAATTGAATAACGGACTTTATATCGCAGGTGCTATTCTTAGCATCGTTTGGATCTTCGTCATAATTTTATTTCCGTCAGCCTCGATGGCCTATATTATACCGATTGTTGTACTTTCGGACGTAGGGACGATGGGGATGTTATTTATCGGTGCTATTGTCTTTTTTGAAAAAGGTCAAGGATCAATCAAGGCGCTAATTGTTACACCGGTCAAACCCAAAGAGTATATTCAGGCCAAGGTTATTTCTTTGCTATGTTTTGTTATGCTGGCAACCTTTTTTGTAATCATTGGACCAACCTTGATAAAAGGGGTATCTATTAATATCGTCTTCTATCCGATTGCTGTTATACTTATAGCGACACCCTATATTTTATTAGGCTTTATTTTAAGCGCTTATTTTAAAAGTTTTACTGATTTTATTTTTCCGATGGGACTGGTGTTTATGGTTTTGAATCTGCCACTTCTTTTCCTTTTTGATATAAAAGCGTTAGAGCCTTTTAGGGGATTGATATATATCCTGCCAAGTCACGGTATGGTTTTATTATTAAAAGCGATGTTTGAACCTCAGAAGGCTTTGGATTTAACCTATGCTATTTTATATAATATGATTATCATCCGATGGTTGTATTTGAAAAGTATCAAGATTTTTAATCAGAAAGTGATTGGAAGGCAAGGTGATTTTAGTGACTAGAACAGGTCGATTAATCGTGAATGAAACAAAAAGAATCGGAAGAGATAATCTGATGCTGATTCTTTCAGTGTACCCGATTCTGTTAGGAGTCGTAGGAAAGTTTTTAGTGCCGTTTTTAAGGAGTAGTTTATTAGATAGGTTTGATTTATTGCCGCATTATCCGGGGATATTTACATTTTTTATTCTTGCAAACCCTTTTATATATGGTGCTGTAGCTGCTTTTTCCCTCTTAGATGAACGCGAAGAAAACATACTTAATGCAATACGTATAACTCCGGTAAAGTTAAGTACTTATTTGCTTTCAAAAATAGTTTTTATTATGCTAGTGAGTATTGTATCCGGCATGTTAATCACAGCATATATGGGATTGGTTGAGATTTCAATTCTTGAATCTTTTGTAATAAACAGTTTAATGGCTTTTCTGGCTCCATTTAACATGATGTTGATTAATTCTTTTTCGAAAAATCGTGTTGAAGGCTTCGCCTTGGTCAAGGGGACCGGTTTTATGATACTCCTTCCGGTTGTTGCATTTTATGTCCCTAGTCCGCTGAATCTATTTTTTGGAGTTATTCCCGGATATTGGCCGGCAATGGCAATTTATAAACTAACCAATCCGGGATTTAGTGGGATGCCTTATTGGGGATATATCCTTTTGGGTCTGGTCTATATTTTAATTGTAACCCGTTTGCTGTATAATAAATTTAGCAAAAAATTGCATTAATATCATATCTAAGCATATAAAAAGGGGGACAAGAAAAGTGGATGAAAAAATCTGTATAAAACAATATTTAACAGAAGGCGATTATGAGAAACTATTGGCGCTTGAGTATTTATGTACATCAACAGACAAGATCAATCTTAAGTTAGAATTGAACTACAAACGAAACAGGAAAAAAACCCAGGAAGAGGGAATGAAAGAAATAAATGAATTTCTCTACTATATTGATGACGATATCATAGCATATGTAGGAATCTCCAGCTTTGGAGGTCAAAACACTGCGGAAATAAGTGGAATGACACATCCGCAACATAGGAGAAAAGGTATCTTTAGGAAAATATTCCAGTTGGCTATAGAGGAGTGCAATAAAAGACGTTTTAATGAAACGCTACTATTAGCTGATGGGCAATCCGAGTCAGGCATAAAGTTTATTGAGAGTGTTTTAGGCGAGTATGCGTTTAGTGAGTATAGAATGAAAATGTCAGGGAAAGTAGCGTTAGAGGGAGATATACCTATAAAACTCAGAAAAGCGACCAATCAAGATATAGAGGAATTGATTCGACAGGATACGATATACTTCAATCAATCTGAACCTGTAGAGTATGAAAGTCTGCCAGAAGAAGATGAATCAAGAGGGGAGATTGTATATCTTTCAGAGGTTGAGGACACGGTGGTTGGAAAAATAAAAATAAGTTATGCAAAAGATGCATCACCTTTTATCAGTGGCGTTGGAATATTACCCAAATATAGGAACAAAGGATATGGAAAAGCGACACTAATGGAAGCAATAAGATTAATTAATGATAAGAATATTTTTGAGGTAGAACTTGATGTAGAGGCAAAAAATAGCAATGCACTTAATATATATAAATCTTGTGGGTTTGAAGTGCAGTCGGCAATGAATTACTATTACAGTCCTGAACTTAATTTGACACGTTACTAAAAAAATAATTTTTATCTTGACTCTCACATTATGGTACACTTTATAATAAAGATGAGCTCAAAAACACACATATATGTGAGGTGAACTAAATGTTAAAAATAGGTGATTTTTCAAAATTATCAAGGATTAGTATACGCATGTTAAGACACTATGATGAAATAGGTGTATTGGTACCCAAAAGTATCGATTCTTATAATAGTTATCGTTATTATAGTGAGGATCAGTTGCAAATGGCATCTAGAATTATAGCGCTTAAAGAGATGGGCTTCAGCCTTTCAACAATTTCCAAAATATTGAAAGAATATGAGGATAAGAATGCATTAGCTGAGTTTTTATCAATAAAGATGGCTGAGATTGAAGCCCAAGCTGAAGAGACAAAGCATCGTTTACGACTCCTTGAAACAACGATAAGTAGGTTGAGAAAGGACGATGCAGTTATGAGTTATAATGTTGTATTAAAAACATTACCTGAACGGTATGTTGCGAGTGTTCGAAAAGTTATTCCGGCATATGATCAGGAAGGCATATTATGGAATATGATGATGCGTGAAACAGAAGGGATGAATCTACAACCGGCAGAGCAATGCTATAGCCTTGCAATTTTTCATGATGAAGGATATAAGGAAAGTGATGTGGATGTAGAGATACAAATAGCGATTAAGGATAAACATCCGAACACGGAAAATGTGGAATTTAAAAAAGTTCCGGCCATTGAAATCGCTTCAGCAGTTTACAAAGGCAGTTATGATCAAATAACAGAGGTAAACCATGTTGTGGCAAACTGGGTCAATGACAATAAGTATGAATTTAATGGAGCTATGTTTTGTATTTATCATATAGGTCCAGCACAAACATTGGACTCGGACGAGTGGGTAACTGAAGTCTGTTATCCGGTTAAAAAAGCAAAAATCTAAAGCGTAAAACCGCATGGCAGCATTGCTATGCGGTTTTTACATGTGATGCATCAAATCATATAGTGCAAAAGTGGCATTGCTATTTCTAAAATACAAGGATATAATTAAAATATTAGTAACTGTTCAGTCGGTTCGCATTTTCCATTGATTTTGTGACATTTGCTGAATTTGAAAAAGTTTTAACTGCATCTGCTACCTGTTGATAGTTTCTACTTTTTATTGACTGGCAAAATCATCGTACT